>Ga0255189_1000033_pt1 | contig 34809 bp, 35 predicted proteins | sample Miss_Cont_RepC_8_FD_183620 | JGI IMG/M metagenome (GOLD analysis project Ga0255189, IMG submission 183620) | Freshwater microbial communities from Mississippi River, Louisiana, United States - Miss_Cont_RepC_8h | ecosystem: Environmental > Aquatic > Freshwater > River | place: USA: Louisiana...
AAATAAAATTTGGAAAACCAGCATCAAATAAAGAGCCATACGTTCCGTCATTAATATAAAGACTTTGTTTTTTTCTTAGTTCAATCTTAACAATTGTTGAACCGCTTTCTGCAACAATAGCTCTTCCAGGTTCACAAATTAATTCTGGCTGTTTTGGTAAACTTAATTTGTTTACTGCTTTTTTGATTTCTTCCATGTAGTTTTCTAATGGTTGAGGATACAGATCTGGATACTTAGAAGGAAATCCACCGCCAACATTTATAATATCAGGCGTGATGCCTGATTTTAAAATTATATTTCCGATTTCTTTTATTCCTTTTGAGTAAGATACTGGATGCATACATTGAGATCCGACATGAAAACTTACACCAAGTTTTTTTACAAGTGGCCTTGCTAACTTTATTAAATTGATTGCCTCAGCAGGAGAAGCTCCAAATTTTTTTGATAGGTCAATTTCAGAATGTTCATTCGAAACAAATATTCTTAAATATAAAGTTAAATCTTTAGCATCTTTAGTTGCTTCAAAAATTTTTATTAACTCATCTTTTGTATCAAAAGAAAAATCTCTAATTCCAAAATTAAAATACGCTTCTTCAATACTCTTTCTGTTTTTTACTGTATGCATGAAGTAAAGTTTTGCATCTTTTGCGATCGATTTGACTAACTTTATTTCTTCGAGAGAGGCTACATCAAAATTTGTGATTCCATTTTGGTAGATATGTTTGATAACATTTTTATGAGGATTTGTTTTTACAGCGTATAGGGGTTTCCCCGGGAAATTATTTACAAAAAAATTGCAAGCCAGTTTTATACTTTCTGGTCGAATACAATATACTGGATTTACAGGTTGAAGCTCTCTGACTAAGTCAGAAACAGAATTAAACTTTTTCAATTCTTGTTATGTCCTTTTGTTAAAAAATTAATAATTAAATTAATCAATTGAGTCGGCAATTAAAGCTATTTTTAATTTCTGTAAAGTATTTATTTTAGGTAAGAAAAATTTTTTTCACACTGTGTCATTCGCTTGTGATCAGCTTTAGGAGGGACTATACTGAGCTCTAAAATGAATAAAAACTTACCCACAAAAGCAAATCTCGGACAGTTTGAGAATAAATCTTTGCTCATAGTTGATGATGATGATCCATTTAGAAATAGACTTTCAAAAGCTATGGAAAATAAAGGTTTTTTAGTCACTTCAGCTTCCAGTGTTGCTGAAGGGGTACAAAAAGTTAAAGTTTCCGCTCCAACTTTTGCCATTATAGACCTTAGACTGAATGATGGGAGTGGTTTGGACATCGTTAAGGAGATACATAAAGTCAAAGCGGATAGCAGAATTATAGTTTTAACCGGTTACGGAAACATTCCAACGGCTGTTGCAGCAGTTAAATCTGGAGCCATAGATTATCTTGCGAAGCCAGCTGATGCAGAGGATTTAGAGGCTGCTTTATTGGCAGACAAGGATAAGAAAGCAATGCCTCCTGAGAACCCAATGTCTGCTGATAGGGTAAAATGGGAACATATCCAGAGAGTATTTGAATTATGTGATCGTAACGTTTCTGAGACGGCGAGAAGACTTAAAATGCACAGAAGAACTCTACAAAGAATTCTTTCTAAAAGATCACCTAAATAAATTTTTTAAGCTTATTTCGAAGTTTTAAAACCAAAGGTAGAATAGTTGCAATTAATAAAACTTTAAATAACTCAGCAAGTAAAAATGGCTTTGCGCCTAGATTAAATATTGGTTTGTCCCAACCAATGATTGAGCCAAGCCATACCATTCCCAAGATATAAATCGGAGCTATACATAAACTTGCTAATACTATTCTTTTAAAAAAATTTACTTTAAAATTAAGATATCCTGCAATTACCACAGAAACTAAAAAACCTAGAATATATCCAAAAGTTGGACCTAGAATATAACTTAAACCAATTCCTTTTTCAGGTGTTCCAGCAAAAACAGGTAAACCCAGAGCACCCTGTAATAAATATAATAAAACAATAGTACCACCCAATCTCCATCCAAATACTATTCCAATAAGCACAATTATAAATGGCTGCATTGTCATTGGAACCGGATAAAAAGGAACTTTAAGTTTTGCCGATAATGTAATTAAAAAAGTCGAAAAAAATATAATTGGTAATAACAAAATAATTTTTTTTGTAAAAATATAATTTTTATTAATACTTTTATTATCAATCATTTTTTTGTAAGTTTTAAAAAAACATCCTCTAAATCAGCATCTTCTGTTAAAATATCTAAAATTTCAAGATTTTTTTCCTTAACTTCAGATATAATTTCTTCAATTTTATTCTCATTTTTGTTGTAGGTGATGCTAATAAGGTCAGGTTTTGGATAATTAATTACAAGACCAGACTTGAGCTTTTCTCCAATGTTTTTGGGAACCTTTAATTTAAAAATTATTTTTTTAGTAAGAATATTATTTAATAAATTTTCAGTTTTATCTAATGCTATTAATTCACCATGATTAATTATTGCAATCCGGTCACATAATTGTTGAGCTTCTTGAAGGTAGTGTGTTGTTAAAATAATAGTTACGCCTTGCTTATTAAGTTGTTGGATGTTTTCTAAAAGTTGTTGTCTAAGATCTACATCAACACCAGCTGTAGGTTCATCCAAAATTAAAATAGGTGGTTGATGAACTAACGCCTTTGCAACTAACAACCTTCTCTTCATACCTCCGGATAAACTTCGAGCATAAGAATCAGCCTTATCTTTAAGCATGGTTATTTCTAAAATTTTATCTGTGATTCTTTCGCTTTCCTTAATTCCATACATGCCTGCTTGAATTTCGAGTAATTTTCTTGGAGAAAAAAAGGGATCTAGATTTGTTTCTTGAGGAACTATTCCAATAGAGCTTCTTACCTCCCTAGAATTTTTATCAAGATCAAAGTTCCACACCTTTACTGAACCAGAGGATTTTATAACTGTTCCTGCAAGAATATTTATAAATGTAGATTTACCAGCACCGTTTGGTCCTAATAAACCAAATATTTCTCCCTTATTAACATTTAAATTAATATTTTTTAAAGCGTGGATTGTATTTTTTTTTGTTTTAAATTGTTTTGAAAGATTAGTAATTTCAAGTGCTAAAAAATTTTCCATTAATATTATGTAATATAATTTTTCTATTTATAAGATAATATTTATTTAATGACCAATTCTAAAAAAACAGACCTTCTTTATCTAATTGATGGTTCTGGTTATATTTTTAGAGCTTTTTATGCTTTACCACCACTTACAAGAAAAAGCGATGGAATGCCAGTAGGTGCAGTAAGTGGATTTTGTAATATGCTCTATAAATTTTTAGAAGATGCAAAATTAAAAGATGGTCATGAAAAACCGACCCATATAGCAGTTATATTTGACAGTGCTAGAAAAAATTTTAGAAATAATATTTATCCAGAATACAAAGCAAATAGGAATGAAACTCCAGAAGATTTAATACCTCAATTTAGTTTTATACGAGAAGCTGTAAAAGCATTTAATTTACCAAGTATTGAGATGGAAAATTATGAGGCAGACGACTTGATAGCTACCTATAAAAAAGAGGCGCTAAAAAAAAATATAAGAGTTAAGATTATTTCATCCGATAAAGATTTAATGCAGTTAATTGATGATCAAACAACACTTTTTGACTCAATGAAAAATAAAGATATTGGCATAGAAGAAGTTAAGGAAAAATTTGGGGTGACTCCAGATAAAGTTATAGAGGTACAAGCATTAGCAGGAGATAGTTCAGATAATATACCCGGCGTTCCAAGCATAGGAGTTAAGACTGCCGCAGAATTAATTAATGAATTTGGTTCAGTAGAAAATTTATTAAAAAATGTTGATAAAATTAAACAGCCAAAGCGAAGACAAACAATTTCTGACAATAAAGAAAATGCCCTTATAAGTAAAAAATTAGTAACGCTTAAAGATGATGTTCCAACAGTTGAAAAAATTGAAGATTTTCTAGTTAAGGATTTAGATAAAGAAAAAATTGTTTCATTTTTAAAAAAAATGGAATTTACAAGACTTTTGGAAAGAATTGAAAAGACTTATGGATTATCGATAGCTAAAAAAGATATTGTTTTAGAAGAGTCAAAAGATAGCGTTTTTACAGACACTGACGTTTCTAGAAAAAACTATAAAACAGTATTTAAATTATCTGAATTAGAAAAAATTTTAGAGGAAGCTGAAAAAAAAGGCCTGACCGTTGTTGATGTTGAGACAGATTCTTTAAATATTAGGCAGGCTAATTTAGTTGGTATTTCTTTATGCGTTAAAGAGGGGAATGCTTATTATGTGCCTTTAAATCATTCTAATAAGGAAGATAAACAAATTAAATCCCAATTAAATACCGAGTTAGTTATTAAAAAAATTAAACCTTTTCTTGAGGATAAAAGTATTAAAAAAATTGGACATAATATTAAATATGATTTTCGAATATTAAAAAAATATGGGATTCATTTAAATCCAATAGATGACACCATGTTAATGTCCTATGTTCTTGATGCGGGAATAAATCGTCATGGCATGGATTTACTTTCTGAGATTCATTTGCATCATAAAACTATTTCATTCAAAGATGTTGCTGGTATTGGAAAATCGCAAGTTACTTTTGATAAAGTTAATATTAATCAAGCAACAGAGTATGCAGCTGAAGATGCAGATGTGACTTTAAGGTTATATAATTTTTTTAACAATAGAATTTTTAAAGAGGAGGTATTAAGTATTTATGAGGAACTTGAAAAACCAATGATTCAAGTTTTGTCTCAGATGGAGGAGAATGGAGTTAAAATTGATGAAAAAATTTTAAAAAATTTATCATTAAAATTTGAAAAAGATTTAAAAGTTTTAGAAAAAAAAATTTATGAACTTGCAGGGGAAGAGTTTAATATTGCATCTACTAAACAACTTGGAGATATTCTTTATAAAAAATTAAAAATTATCGCTACTAAAAAAACGAAAAAAGGTAACTACGCAACAAATGTAAATATTTTGGAGGACCTTGCCTTTCAAGGGCACGAATTACCCAAACTTATTTTAGACTGGAGGCAAAAATCTAAATTAAAGAATACTTACACCGATAGTTTACAAGAATTTATTGACTCTAAAACTAAAAGAATTCACACATCCTTTTTACTTGCCGCGACTAATACAGGAAGACTTGCATCTAGTGATCCAAATATTCAAAATATTCCAATCAAATCTGCAGAAGGCAAAGAAATACGCTCAGCGTTTATTGCTGAAAAAGGTAATTTTTTAATTTCAGCAGATTACAGTCAGATTGAAATGAGGATACTTGCGCATATGGCCGATGTTAAGGAACTAAAGAAAGGTTTTTTAAACTCTGAAGATATTCATAATATTACAGCAGCTCAAATCTTCGAAGTAAAACACAAAGATATTAACGAAGAAATGAGGAGAAAAGCAAAGGCAATAAATTTTGGAATTATTTATGGAATTTCATCTTATGGTCTTGCTAAACAAATTTCAGTTTCTAATGTTGAAGCAGAGACTTTTTTAAAATCCTATTTTAAAAAATTTCCTGAGATAAAAGATTATATGAATGAAACATTAAAAAATTGTAGAAAATATGGTTATGTAAAAACATTATTTGGTAGAAAATGTAATTTTCCAAATATCAATGATAAAAATCATACTTTAAGAACTTTTCAAGAAAGAGCATCTATTAATGCTCCAATCCAAGGAACTGCAGCAGATCTTTTAAGGCTGGCTATGATTAAAATAGATCAAAAAATTCAAGATCAAGATTTACAATGTAAAATGCTTTTGCAAATTCATGATGAACTAGTATTCGAATCCTCTGCGGATAATATTAAAAAATCTAAAATTGATATTGTCGAAATAATGTCAAAAGCCTCTGAGCCAAACTATAAATTTTCTATTCCTTTAAGCGTAGATATTAAAGAAGGATTAAATTGGACCACTGCTCATTAAAACTTTTGATTATACAAATATTATTATAAAATAATTTATATGAACAAAACAATCGCCCTAGTCGATGATGACAGAAATATTTTAACAAGTGTTTCAATGGCACTTGAAAATGAAGGATTTAAAGTTCAGACGTATCTGGATGGTGAAAGTGCATATATAGGAATGACCAGGCTTCCTCCTGATTTAGCAGTTATAGATTTAAAAATGCCTAAGATGAATGGTGAGGAGTTGCTAGAAAAACTTAGAAAAAAATCTTCTATTCCTGTAATTTTATTAACTTCCAAAGATGATGAGGTAGATGAATTATTAGGATTGAAACTTGGTGCTGATGATTATGTTAAAAAGTCTGGAGGTTTTTCCATTAAAGTATTGATAGAGAGAATTAGAGTTCAATTAAGAAAGTTAGAGCCAAAAACTGTCTCTCAACCAAAAAATATTCTAACAGTTGGTCGGTTAACTTTGGACTCGGAACAACTAGAATGTGAGTGGGGAGGAAAAGCTTTGCCTGATAAGTTAACCACAACCGAATTTAAAATTATTTATGAATTAGCAAAAAGACCAGGTGTTGTTAAGGAAAGGGCATACTTAATGAATATTGCTTATAAGCAAGATAATGACATTGAGGATAGGACTATTGATAGCCACGTTAAACGAATACGCAAAAAATTTAAAAAAATTGATCCAAAATTTTCCGCAATTGAGACAAGATATGGAAGTGGATATCGCTGGAATATTAGCTAGATGTAATGAAAAGATTTATTAGCTTAAAATCACTATTAGCAAAATTTTTATTTATAAATTTATTTTTCTTTTCAATATTAACTCTAGCAACTTATTCATATCTACAATCTATAGAACCGGAACTTGTTAATAATAAAAAGAAAGAGCACTCTAAACTTATTAAAAATATTGCTTTAAATATGGAGTTACAGCGCACTCCTTATAAACGAGATAATTTAAAAAGTTTTTTGGCAAATTATAAATATTTATTACCCAATATTAATCAAATTAGAATTTATGACTCAAAAAAACAAATCATAGCGGATGTTCACTCTTTAGATATAAATGCAAAACCCTTTTATAAAGTACCTGAAGTTCAAGAAAAAAAATTAACAACAGATAATATACCAGACACCTCGGACCTAACTACTCAACAAGAAGAGAAATTACTTAATAAAATTATTAGCGATAATTTAAATATATTAGGGTCCGACAAGGTCTTAACTTTCTCAAAAAAAATTAAAGAAAATTTTATTGTTGTTAGCTTATCTTCGTTAGTTTTAAATAATGAAAATAAAGGGTTTATTGTCATAACAGAGGACTCAAATGACATTCAAAATGCTGTTATTGAGAGAAAAAATTTTGTTATTAGGACTGCATTAAGTGTTGCTGCAATCATATTGATTTTTTCAATTTTTTTAAATGCAAATATAATTAAACCAATTAGAATTCTAGGCCGCTATACCTCCTCAGCAAGCTCAGATCATCCTGATAATAAAATTATTAATAGAATTAATTTAAGACCTGATGAAATTGGTAACTTATCAAGATCACTCTCTGGAATGACAAATAATTTATATAAAAGAATTGAATTTGCAGAAAGATTTGCATCTGATCTTACTCATGAAATTAGAAATCCTCTAGCATCATTAAAAGCTGCATCAGAATTATTACCAAATGCAAAAGATTCTGAAAAAAAAAATAGATTACTTGGTATATTGAATGATGATGTTGTGAGAATTGAAAGACTGATAACAGATTATTCTAATATGCTGAAAGGTGAAGCATTAGAAGCTAAATTGCAACTAACTAAATTTGATCTAATTAAACTTATAAATAAAGTTGCAGAGGAATATCAGCAAGTTATTAATAATACTAAAAAAAATATTTCAATAGAGATTAATAATTTAATTAAAAAAAAAACTTTTATTATTGGTTTTGAAAGTAGGATTCAGCAAGTTATTTCTAATATATTAGAAAACTCTATATCTTTCAGTCCGGAAAAAAGTATTTTAAAAATAAAAATTGAAAGAGTTAAAAATGATGCAAAAATAATTATAACTGATGAAGGACCAGGTTTTAACGAAAGTAATATCGGCAAAGTTTTTGAAAGATTTTATAGTAATAGACCTAAGGAAATGTTTGGTCAGCACTCCGGATTAGGATTAAATATTGTAAAAAATATAGTCGAATCTCACAAAGGACATATTAAAGCCTATAATTTAGATGGAAGCAGAGGAGCGGCCATTGAGATTGATTTACCAATAGCAGATTAATTCATAAATAAATTTGATATGGCTAAGTTTTATTGTTAATTAACTTTCATAATGACACAAGATTTTAAAGTAAAAGATTTAAAACTAGCAGAATTTGGCAATAAAGAAATTTCCTTGGCAGAAACTGAAATGCCAGGATTAATGGCAATTAGAAGCGAGTATCAGTCAAGTAAGCCTTTAAGAGGAGCTAAGATAATTGGCTGTTTGCATATGACAATTCAAACTGCAGTTTTAATAGAAACACTAGTGGCGCTTGGAGCTGAAGTTAGATGGTCATCTTGTAATATATTTTCAACGCAAGATCATGCAGCAGCAGCTATCGCTGCAAAAGGAATACCAGTTTACGCATGGAAGGGTGAAACGGAGGAGGAGTATTGGTGGTGTATTGAACAAACTATTAATGGAAAAAAAGATTGGAAACCTAATCTCCTGTTAGATGATGGAGGAGATTTAACTATGTTGATGCACGATAAGTATAAAGATTTATTGAAGAATATTAAAGGGGTTTCGGAAGAGACAACCACTGGAGTGAAGGCTTTAAAAATATTAGAGAAAGAAAATAAATTATTAATTCCAGCAATTAACGTAAATGACTCAGTGACAAAATCTAAATTTGATAATTTGTATGGCTGTAGAGAAAGTTTAGTAGACTCGATTAGAAGAGCAACAGATGTAATGATGTCAGGAAAAGTTGCTATCGTTGCAGGATTTGGAGATGTTGGAAAAGGAAGTGCGGCATCCCTTAGACAAAGTGGAGCAAGAGTTTTAGTTACAGAAGCAGATCCAATTTGCGCCTTACAAGCTGCAATGGAAGGTTATGAAGTTGTACTAATGGATGAAGCCATCTCTTCAGCTGACATTGTTGTTACGGCCACAGGTAACAAAGATATCGTCACTATTGAGCATATGAGAAAAATGAAAGATAGATCAATACTTTGTAATATTGGACATTTTGACAATGAAATTCAAGTTAGTGCATTAAAAAATTATCGGTGGAATGAAGTAAAGCCTCAGGTTCATGAAATTGAGTTTCCAGATAAAAAAAGAATTATTTTATTAGCAGAGGGAAGATTGGTAAATCTTGGCTGTGCAACAGGACATCCAAGTTTTGTTATGAGTGCATCTTTTACAAACCAGGTTATTGCACAAATAGAATTGTGGAATAGCAATGGAAAATATCAAAACAAAGTTTATGTTTTACCTAAACATTTAGATGAAAAAGTTGCGATGTTGCATCTTGCAAAAGTTGGAGCAAAACTTACTAAATTAACAAAAGAACAAGCCGATTATATTACTGTTTCTCAAAAAGGACCTTTTAAACCAGATACATATCGTTATTAATTTCAATAAAATGGAATTAAAATCATTAGATTCCACAAAAAAAATTGCTCAAGCGGTCGCTATTAAATTAAAAATAAATGATTTTATATTACTTAGTGGAAATTTAGGAACAGGCAAAACGACATTCACTAGATTTTTAATAAATTACTTACAGGAAAAAAATCAACTTCCATTAGAGGAAATAGTCAGCCCAACTTTTAATATCGTTCAATATTATGATCTAGGAAAAGATTTGAAAATTGCCCATTATGATTTTTATAGACTAAAGCAAGAAAAAGAAATTTTTAATATAGGATTACTAGATACAGCCAAAGATTTTATAAATATAATTGAGTGGCCAGAAATTGCCATGAATTCATTAAATAATTTTTTACAAATTAAATTTATTTACGATCCTAATCAAAATTTTAGATCTTTAGAATTTAATGGAAAAGGAAAGTGGTTAGGTTTTAGTGTTAATGATAAATAATACTAGATTAAATATAATAAAAAATTTTCTTAAAAAAAATTATCTAGAAAATTATAAAATAAAAGCAATAAAGGGAGATGCATCTTTTAGAAGTTATTTTAGAATTTATCACAAAAACAAATCTTATATTCTTGCCACCGCAGTAAGGGAGAAAAAATCTAATATATTAAATTATGTTCTTATTAATAAGTTTTTAAATAAACAGGGTATTAAAGCACCATTAATAATAGATTTTGATTATAAGAAAGGTTTAGCCTTATTAGAAGATTTTGGTAATAAAACTTATTTTCAGCTAATAAAAAAATCTAAAAATAAATTATATATCTATAAATCATTAATTAGGTTCTTAATTAAGTTACAAAGAATAAATTTTAAGACAAATATATTTAGATTTAAAAAATATACTTATAAAATTTTAAAAAGAGAAATAGATTTATTTTTTATTTGGTACTTACCTTACGTAGCAAAAATTAAGAGTAATTCTAAAATAAAAAAATTAAGAAAATTATTACTTTCGATTTTAAAAAATAATATTTATAAAAATAATTATTTTGTTCACAGAGATTTTCATATTTCAAATATCATGGAATGTAGATCAGTATCTAAAAATAAAATTGGAATTATTGACAGTCAAGATGCTTTAATTGGCTCAAGAGCTTACGATATACTTTCGTTAATTGATGATGTTAGAATTAAAACTACCGCTGATTTAAAGAAAAAATTATTAGATTACTATTTGTCATTAGCAAAGAAAGAAAAAGATTTTAATATTAAACAGTTTAGTAAAGAATTTTCTATTCTTTCAGTGCAAAGAGCTATGAAAATTATTGGAATATTTTCAAGGCTTTTTAAGAGAGATAATAAAAATAAATATTTAAAATTAATTCCTTACACTTGGACAATACTTAATAAAAGGTTAGAAGATCCAATATTTAAAGATGTAAGAGTTATTATTAATCAGCAAATTAATTTAAGATCTAACAATGTTAATTGATAAAAAATTTTTTGAAGAATCCGAAGCGTGGCCTTTTACTGAGTCTAGGGAGATATTAAAAAAAAGACTGAAAATAATAGATAAAAAAGGGTACGTTTTATTTCAGACAGGTTACGGCCCAAGTGGCCTTCCTCATATTGGAACTTTTGGAGAGGTTTGCAGAACTTCTATGGTTATGAATGCTTTCCAAAAATTATCCAATATACCAGTGAAATTATTTACATTTTCAGACGATATGGATGGACTTAGAAAAGTTCCTGACAACATTCCAAATAAATCAATTTTAGAGGAAAATTTAAATAAGCCATTAACAGCAATTCCTGATCCTTTCAAAAAATTCAAAAGTTTTGGAGAGCATAATAATAATATGTTAAAAAAATTTTTAGACGAATTTAATTTTAAATATGAATTTAAAAGCTCAACTGAACTATATACCAGCGGTAAATTTGATGAAGCCTTAACTTCAGTTTTAAAAAATTATGACAAAATAATGGAGATTGTTTTGCCAACACTGGGTCCAGAAAGAAGAAAAACTTATAGTCCATTTTTACCTATCTGCCCTGAGACAGGAAAAGTATTAGAAGTTGCAATAATAGAAAAAAATTTAGATAGCAAAACTATTATTTATCAAAACGGAAATAAAAAAATTGAAACAAAAATTACAGGGGGAGCATGTAAATTACAGTGGAAAGTCGACTGGGCCATGCGTTGGTTTGCTCTTGGAGTTGATTTTGAAATGTATGGAAAAGATCTTATTCCAAGTGCGGAACTGTCTAGTAAAATTTGTAGAATTTTAGGAGGGACACCACCTGCTGGTTTTGCCTATGAATTATTTTTAGATGAAAATGGAGAAAAAATTTCTAAATCAAAAGGAAATGGAATCACAATTGAACAATGGCTTAAGTATGCATCACCTGAAAGTTTATCTTTATATATGTACCAGAATCCAACTAGAGCTAAAAAATTATATTTTCAAGTTATTCCAAAAGCAGTTGATGAGTACCTTTCCTTCCTAGAAAAATTTGAAAAACAAGAAGAAAAAGAAAAACTTGGGAATCCAGTTTGGCATGTTCACAACGGTAATCCACCAAAAGAAGAAATAATTATTTCATTTAATATTTTATTAAACTTAGTCAGCGTTAGTAATACAGATAAGGAGGAAGTTATTTGGAAATTTATTAAGAACTTTAATTCAAATTTAGTTGTAGAAAAACATCCAATCCTTAGAAAATTAATCATAAATGCAATTAATTATTTTAATGATGTTGTAAAAGTAAATAAAAAATTTAGAAAACCCGACTTAGTAGAAAAAAAAGCTTTACAAGATCTTGCTGAACAAATTTCAAAAATGAGCCCAAATCTTCAACCAGAAGAGATACAAACTATAGTTTATTCAGTTGGAAAAACGCATTATTCGAAAGAGAGATTAAGGGAGTGGTTTAAAATGATTTATGAAGTACTTTTTGGAGATGAACAAGGTCCTAGAATGGGATCATTTATAAGTTTTTATGGTATTAAAGAAACAGTAAATTTAATTAATAAGTCTATAAATGATTAATCACAAAAATGAATTATCAGATTATTAATTCTTTCATTAATAAATTTGACCCTGAACTTGCTCACTCACTAGCCATTCAATTTTTAAAAAACATATATATTCCAATTTTTTCTTCAAAGGACGATGAAATTTTAAAAATTAACGTATTAGGAAAAAAATTTTCAAATCCTATAGGTTTAGCAGCAGGATTTGATAAAAATGCCGAAGTATATGATAAAATGCTCGCGCTTGGATTTGGTTTTGCAGAAGTTGGAACCATTACCCCTAGAGCGCAAGAAGGAAATTTAAAGCCAAGAGTTTTTAGATTAAATGAAGATGAAGCAATTATTAATCGTTTAGGATTTCCGAATGAGGGTTTGCATAAAATAAAAAGTAGAGTTGAGTCAAAAAAAGTTGAAGGAATTTTAGGAATTAATATAGGGCCTAATAAAGATAGTGCCTCTCGTATTGATGATTATGTGGAATGTTTTAAAAATTTTCATAATTTATGCAGCTATATATGTATAAATATTTCATCACCTAATACTGAAAATTTAAGAAATTTTCATGATCAAGAAAATTTAAAAAAATTATTAAGTGAAATTTTGGAAATAAAAAAAATCTTAGATAGTAAAACGCCAGTCGTTTTAAAAATATCTCCTGATATTAACGATGGTGATATAAATATAATTTGCAAAAATATTTTAGAATTCAATTTGGACGGATTGGTATTAACAAATACATCGATAAAGTTAAGAGAAAATTTAGTAAGTGATAAAAAGAATGAAGTAGGCGGTTTATCGGGAATGCCCATCAACGAAACTTCAAATTTGATTATTAAAAAATTTTTTAAGATTATTAAAAATAAAATTCCAATAATTGGAGTAGGTGGAGTAAGCTCAGGAGCTACGGCTTATGAAAAAATACGAGCAGGGGCCTCTTTATTGCAGCTTTATACAGGTTTAGTTTACAAAGGTCCCTTTATTGTAAAAACTATCAAAAATGAATTAGCTAAGCTTTTAAAAAAAGATGGATTTTCATCTTTACAAGAAGCGGTAGGAGTTGATAGCGAACAAGTTAATCACCAAAGTTAATATAACCAAAAAAGTTAATCTTTTTCTAAGACTCAAATACCAAAGATTATTAGGTTCAAAAAATATTTTTTTATCAATTAAATTAATTACAAAAAATAAGATAATGTGGATTGCAATTTTTATATCTTGGTTTGAAAAAAAATCTAAAATAAAAGAAAAAACCGGAATACAAACACTTAAGGTTAATAATAAATTTTTATTATCAAGAATGTTGCTATTTAAAATTTTGCTCCATTGACTTCCGCATATGAAAGCTAAAATAATATTCCCATAAAATAAATATACATCGATAACGTAGTTATTAAAATTTGAGATAAAAAAAATTAAAGTAAGTGAAAAAAAAGGAATGAGACCAAGATATCCTAATATTGTAGCTAATTTTTTTTTATCCATATTAATATTGTAGCTTTTTAAAAATAAAAGAACTGAAATACCCAATGAGCAAAGCTAGACCCACAGCAGTCAATGCATAAAGGATTGGGCTAGTATTTACAAATTGGTAAATAAAATCTTGGAAAAAATTAAGCTGATCCTGACTTTCAATTTTTCTAAAGATTTTAAATTTTAGCTCCTCTACAAATAATGAATAAGCAAATTTTAATCCAAAAATAATAATGATAACTGACATTAAAATTCTAAGTTCTTCATTTTTTAAATTCATGCCAAGTCTTGTTCCAAATTGCACCCCAATCACAGATCCAATCATCAGAATGGATACTAAAATTAAATCTATGTTGTGGTTAGTTATTGCATGAAAAAAAGTCACAAATGCCATTACAAAAATCATCACAAATAAAGATGTTCCTGGAACAAGTTTAGATGGCATGCCAAGAATATAAATCATTACTGGAATTAAAATAAAGGCTCCACCAACACCCATCATAGATGAAATAATTCCAATCAAAAAACCAAAAAATATTGGTGGGATAATACTGATATAAAGTCTTGAAGAATTCAATCTTACTTTGAAAGGAAGTCCATGAATCCATGTATGTTTATGGAATTTACGTTTTATAAATTTTTTACTCTTTATTCTTCTTAATTCAGATAAGCTTTCGATAAACATCAAAAGTCCAAAACCAGTTAATAAAACAAAATACAAAACTGATGTTATGGTATTTATTTTTCCTATTTGAATTAATATTTTTACAAAATAAATTCCTATTGTTGCACCAAAGAAACCACCAATTAAGATATAAAGTCCCATTTTTATATCGACTTGTTTTTTATACCAGTGTGCAAATGTTCCAGAAACAGAAGATGCTAAAATATTATTAGATCCATTTGCTATCGCGTGCATTGGCGGAATGCCAAAAAAAATTAGCACAGGAGTCATTAAAAAACCCCCACCAATGCCAAGTAATCCACTCAAAAAACCTATAAAACCACTGATCAACAGCAGGTATAAAATATTAACATGAACCTCTACAATAGGCAGGTAAACTTGAAGCATGAAAATTTTAGTTTAATTAATAATTATTGGACTAATCTTGTAAAAACAAGAAATCAATTGCAGCAAATAACTTAGGATTTATAAGATATATCTTGACGTAAATTCATCATCTAACTATATCCCTTGCAGGAGAAAATATGTCTAAACTTTGTGAACTGACAGGCAAGCGACCACAAACTGGTCATAACGTCAGCCATGCTAATAATAAAACTAAAAGAAGATTTTTTCCAAACTTAAAAAAAGTTTCTTTTAAAAGCGAAAAATTAAATCGCGATATTCGTATTAAAATTTGTACAAGAGCAATTAAAGCTGTTGATTTTAGAGGAGGTATCGATGAATTTTTATTAAGAGCAAAAAATAAGAATTTATCTCCTCGAGTTAAGAAAATAAGAAAATTATTATTAACTATTGTCCCCCACGTTAAAAAAATAAAGAAAGAAATTAAACCAAAAAAAGAAACAAAAGTTAAAGTTAATTAGTTTTCTTGGTTCATTCAAAAAATATATTTTTATATTCGGCCTTTATGGCTGTGATCATTTGTTTATCAAATTATTTAGTTCAATTTCAATTTAACTATTTAGGACTTAATGAAGTTTTAACTTGGGGTGCTTTTTCATATCCAATTACTTTTTTAATTACTGACCTTGCAAATAGATTTTATGGAAAGGATTTTGCCAAAAAAACAGTTATTTATGGATTTCTATCTGGAATTACTTTTTCTTTTATTCTAACTTTTGAAGACTTCAATTTAATTATTTTAAGAATTGTTTTTGCATCAGCAACTGCTTTTTTAGCAGGACAATTTTTAGATATTTTTTTGTTCAATATATTAAGAAACAGATCATGGTTTATACCGCCTCTTATTTCTTCAATTTTAAGCTCTTTTTTAGACACCGTGATATTTTTCGGTATAGCTTTTTATGGAACAGATTCTTCATGGATAATGTTAGCGATTGGAGATTTGACTATAAAATTAATTTTCGCTTTTATTATGCTATTACCTTTTAAAATCTTAATTGCTAAATTTAATTAATTGTCTTTTTATTTTTTTTTTCAATAAATAGATCTGCCAGCTGATCAATTAAAGCATCCCCTAATTCTTGTACATCTGCAATTTTTAAAGCTTTACTGTAATAGTTGGTAACATCGTGGCCAATTCCAATAGCATTAATTTCAACATCATTTTTATTTTCAATCCATTTTACTATATTTTTTAAATGTTTTTCTAAGTAGTTTCCTGGATTTACAGAAAGTGTTGAGTCGTCCACAGGAGCTCCATCGGAGATCACCATTAAGATTTTTCTCTCTTCACTTCTTTTTTTTAATCTTTGATAAGCCCATAAGATTGCTTCTCCATCAATATTCTCTTTTAAAATTCCCTCTTTTAACATAAGTCCTAAATTATTCTTTCCTCTTCTCCATGGTGTGTCAGCGGATTTATAAATAATATGAGATAGATCATTTAATCTTCCAGGATTATTCATTTTATTTTTTAACCAAAGCTCTCGACTTTTACCGCCTTTCCAATTTAAAGTTGTAAATCCCAATACCTCAACTTTTACCGAACATCTTTCTAATGTTCGGGACAAAATATCAGCGCAAATAGCAGCGATGGAGATGGGACGACCGCGCATCGATCCAGAATTATCAATTAATAACGTAACTACCGTATCTTTAAAAATTGTATTTTTTTCTTTTTTATAAGAAAGAGAGTTGTGTGGATCAATAATCACTCGGGTAAGTTTGGCCGTATCAAGCATTCCTTCTTCAAGATCAAACTCCCAGGACCTATTTTGAAATGCAAGTAATTTTCTTTGCAATTTATTTGCTAGTCTTGAAATGAAGTTATGAAAAGATTTTAACTGATTATCTAAATTTTCTCTAAACTTAACCATTTCATTTGGATCAACCATTTCTTCAGCATTAATAATTTTATCAAATTTATTTGTGAAAATTTTATATTTAATTTCGCTATTATTTTTTTTAAAGTTAGATGATTTAATCTCATCATTTGAATTATTGTCATCTTCTATTAAGGACTCCTGTTCATTTTGATTTGCATCAATCTCAACATCAGGAATTATGCTTTCAATATTAAAATCTTGTTTGTTTGAATTTTTATCTTGATTAATTTCATTATCATTTCGATCTTTAAGTTTATTTTCATTTTTTTCTTCATTATCACTTTCGTTTTCATTGGGACTTAATTTTTCATCTAATTTTAAATTTTCAATAATAGTATTTAAAATGCCAGAAAACTTTTCTTGATGAGAAATATTTTTTTTTAATAAGTCTAATTTATCTTTTATCTGTTCATCAATTATTTTGCTCCAATTTTTTAGACTTTTCTTTTCTTCAAGATTTAATTCTAAATTTAGTAAGTGATTTGCTAGAATAATATCAAAAGCTTTTTCAATACTATTATACACATCATCACTTTGTTCTTTGAATTTATTTTGATAATAATTTTTAAAATTTAAATTTATTCCTGCAAAGTTTTCTGCGCCTAATTTTTCATAACGAGTTTTTTCAGCACTCTTATAAAGATTTTTAGCAATCATACCTCGTGGTTCAAATTTTTTCGAAATTTCTAAATTGCTATATTTTATTTTTAAAGCTTCGGTATCTGCAAGGGCCCTAATAGTTTGATATTCATCCATGGTCTCAGGATTAATTTTTGGAAGGTTAATAATATTGCCTTCCTTAGAGGGGTTATCTGAAAATAAAATATTAAGATCTTGTTTTTTTGTTAATGCTTTAATGGTTGATGAGATGGCTATTTTGAAATTTTCAGCCTGTTTTTCATTTTCCATTTTTAAGATTTATTTTTACACTTGCTGATGTTTCTGTGAGTTCTTTAGCGAAGCATCTTTGAAAATATTCTCCAATAATCGTTCTTTCCAATTCATCACAGCGATTTAAAAATGATATTCTAAAAGAATAACCAATATCGTTAAAAATTTTATAATTATCTGCCCATGTCATTACTGTTCTTGGACTCATTACCGTTGAAATATCCCCATTAGCAAGGCCAGATCTTGTTAAATCAGCAACCTGTATCATCTTTTGAGCGATTTTTTTTCCATCTGCATTATTTAGATGAGGGCATTTAGATAATATGATTTCAAGTTCATTTTCTTGTTTTAGGTAATTAAGAGTAGTTACAATATTCCATCTATCCATTTGTCCCTGATTAATTTGCTGTGTCCCATGATAAAGTCCTGAAGTGTCCCCAAGACCAATCGTATTTGCAGTTGCAAATAATCTAAAATATTTATTTTGTTTAATTACTTTATTTTTATCGAGCAAAGTTAATTTTCCTTCACTTTCAAGCAATCTTTGAATTACAAACATAACATCAGGTCTGCCAGCATCATATTCATCAAATACTAGCGCCACAGGATTTTGTAGTGCCCAAGGTAAGATACCCTCTCTAAATTCAGTAACTTGTTTATTATCTTTTATTACGATTGCATCTTTTCCTAAAAGATCAATTCTACTAATGTGACTGTCCAAATTTACTCTTATGCAGGGCCAATTTAATCTTGCTGCAACTTGTTCAATATGTGTTGATTTTCCTGTTCCGTGAAAACCTTGAATTAAAACTCTTTTATTGAAAACAAAACCGGCAAGAATCGCAAGAGTAGTATCGCGATCAAATTTATAAGCATTATCCAACTCAGGAACAAATTGATTTTTTTTTGAAAAACCTTCAACAGTCATATCTGTTTCAATATTAAAGGTCTGTTTAACAGAAATTTTTATATCAGGAGTATTTTCAAAAATATTATTGTCCATGATTAACGTTTTTTTGATTATTCCTTAAAAGAGTATAAGCGATAGTTATTTCTTTTAATTTATTTTCAAATTTTTTATCACCAGAATTTGTATCTGGGTGGTATTTTTTTACAAGTTTTTTAAATTGCTCTCTAATTTCGCTCCATTTTACATTACTTTTTAAATCTAATTTTTTTAAAGCTTCTATTTCTTTTGAACTATAAATTGTTTTTTTTTCAAATTGTTTAAAATAATCAGCTGGAAAAATATCTTGTTCCTCTAAAATATTCCTCCAAACTTTATTAAAGAAATTATCCTTTGATCCAAGTTTAGAAGTTGGTTTATGCCAAGTAATATCTGAATGAATAAACTCTTCAATTTTATCTTGTGACATTTCAGAGAAAAAATCCCAATCGTGATTGTAAATTTTTATATGTTCTGAACAAAACCATTTGTACTCTCCTGCTGTTTTAGATGGAGCTTTAAACTCGCCAGGTTGCTTACATCTCTTCCAATCGCATGAATTGTCGTTAGTCTTATTATGTATTTTTAGATGATCACCACAAAACCACTTATATTGTTTATTAATATCTTTTTTTATAAGACCCTGACCAGAAGCCAACTCTTTACATTTACTCCATTCACAGATCTTTCTCATTTGCGTAATTTTTTAAATTGACTAAAATTATTTTATGTCTGATCTAAAATATATTATCTTAGATAAAATTAAACAAAATATCGTATGTGAAAAAGTACAAGTGAATAATAAATCACATCTGCATCAACATCACGCTCAGTCTCCAAAAAACAATAATAGTCATTTTGAATTAATTATTTCTTCAGCTGAATTAAAGAAATTGAAGCCAGTAGATGCCCATAAAAAAATTTATGAAATTTTAGATGAAGAGATGAAAAATATTATTCATTCTCTTGAAATAAAGATTAATTAAATTGCTCTACTAAAATAGGTTTAATATTTTTATTCAAATCGGATGGTAAAATTTTAGCCCTTCCAATTTTTTTTAATAAAATTAAGTTAATTTTAGATCCTGATATTTTTTTATCATGTTTCATATAATTAAAAATTTTGCTTATATCTTTTTTATTAAAAATATTCTTAATTTTATAATTAATATTTAATTTTCTATATAAATCTTTAATACGCTGATGTTCATTTATATTTAGCATTTTCATTTTTACAGACAGTGAGGATGCGATCATCATTCCATATAGAACTGCTTCGCCATGAATAAGGTCATTTGAATATTTTTTTACTGCCTCAAAAGCATGCGCAAAAGTATGACCAAAATTAAGTATTGCTCTAAGGTTTTTTTCTTTCTCGTCTCTTTGCACTATGGTTGCTTTGCTTTTGCAACTTTCTTTAATTGCATACATTACCTGATTTATGTGAGTTAAATTAATAATGTCATGAGAATTTTTTTCTAGCCAAGAAAAAAACTTTCTATTCATTATTAAGGCATATTTTAAAATTTCAGCATAGCCTGCAACTAAATGTCTACGTGGTAAACTTTTTAATGTTAGCGGATCAATTAAAACAAGCTTTGGTTGGTAGAATGTTCCAATCATATTTTTGCCTTCACTAGAATTAATTCCAGTTTTTCCGCCAATAGAGGAATCTACTTGCGCCAATAAAGTTGTTGGTATTTGAACTAAATTAATACCTCTTTTAAATATGCTACTTGCAAATCCTGATAAATCTCCAATAACACCGCCACCTAAAGCAATTAAACAGTCATCACGATTAAAATTATATTTAAATAATTTTTCAATAATTTTATTAGTAAAATTCATATTTTTCGATTTTTCTCCTGCATTCAAAGTAAAGAGATATTTTTTCTTAGACTTTAATGAAGACAAAATTGAGCGGATATAAGATTTAGGAATATTTTTGTCTGTAATTAATAAAAATTTTGCTGCCTTTGGAATAACTTTTTTAATTTCTAAACCTGCATTATTTAATAAATTTTTTGAAATTATAATTGGATAACTATTATGATTTAAATTTACTTTAATTGTTATTTTTTTCATAAAAATCTATAATTTTTTCAATGATTTTATTCTTACTATTTAAGTTACAATTTATTTCATAGTTCGCCAATTTATATATCGGGTCTCTAGTTTTTTTTAAATTTTTTACGCTTTTTTCAATATTATTTTGATCTACCATGGGTCTCTTTTTAGAATTTCTTTTAATACGATTAATAATCAAATCCTCATCCATATTTAACCAAACAGATAAATATTCTTTTAAAATTTTCTTTCTAATAGACTCATTAATAAATGCCCCTCCACCTACAGAAATTATTTTTTCTTTATCATTTTTAATTTTTAAAAAAGTTTTTTCTTCTAAATCTCTAAAATATTTTTCTCCATTTTTTTTAAAGATTTCAGCAATCGTTTGATTAGTTTCGTTTTCTATTAATGCGTCGGTATCTATGAATTCAATTTTTAATTTTTTTGCAACTTCTTTTCCAATAGTACTTTTGCCAGTTCCCATCATTCCTACTAATACTAAACTTTTATGCGTTGCCATTAATCAATGAATAATTTATTAACATAATTTTAATTTAAATATTATATAATTAATTTCTTATGCCTTTTAGAACTTCAATACAAATTATCCTAGCAGCCCTAGCTATCTTGGTAGCTATTCTTTGTATTCTTTATTACTTTGGTTCAAAAGATATTGTTTTGGAAAAAACGATCATTATTGAAAAAATTCCAGTAGAAAAGATCAGTGTTGTTAAATAAAAAAATTATCTAGCTTCTGATCTTATAATTTCGTTATATGCAGGAACAGTTAGGAAATCCTCAAATTGATTAGCAATTGACATTTCTTCGAACATTTTCGCAGCTCGCTCGTAATTGCCTTTTTCAAATTTTTGCTCTCCAACCTCTTTTTTAATCTGTACCATTTCTTCTTTTACAATTTTTTTTACATAGATAGGGTCAATAGTTTTACCATCAATAGTTTTACATTGATGCTTGTTCCATTGCCAAACCTGAGCTCTTGATATTTCAGCGGTAGCAGCATCTTCCATTAAATTATAAAGAGGTACACAACCATTTCCACCAAGCCATGCAGCTAAATATTGAATTCCTACAGAAATATTTTTTCTAAGACCGTCTTCAGTGATATCTCCTTTTTCAGCCAATAATAAATCATTAGCTTCAATTTTTATATTACTTGGAATTTTGTTAACTTGGTTTGGTTGTGGCATTTTTTCATCAAACACATCTTTTGCAATTTTTACTAAACCAGGATGAGCAACCCAAGTACCATCATGACCATCATTAGCTTCTCTTAATTTATCCTGCTTTACTGCATCCATTGCTTTTTGATTTAAAGCTTCATTATCTTTAATTGGTATCTGAGCGGCCATTCCACCCATTGCGTGAGCACCTCTGCGATGACAGGTTTTAATTAATAATAAACTATACGATCTTAAAAAATGTGAAGTCATTTTAACAATTGATCGATCTGGTAGTAAGAAATCTTTAAAATTTTTGAATTTTTTTATGTAGCTAAAAATATAATCCCATCTTCCACAATTTAAACCTACTATATGATCTTTTAATTCAAATAGAATTTCATCCATTTCAAAAGAAGCTAAAATTGTCTCAATTAGAACTGTTGCTTTGATGGTTCCGTGTTTAATACCTAATTTTTTTTGTGCTTCAGTAAATACATCGTTCCAAAGTCTAGCCTCAAGATGACTTTCCATTTTTGGGAGATAAAAATAAGGACCCGTACCATTCTTAATTAATTGCTTAGCATTATGATAAAAATAAATAGCAAAATCGAATATTCCTCCTGAACATTTTTCATTATCAACTAGGAAATGAGCTTCATCCAAATGCCATCCCCTCGGTCTTACAATAAGAACAGCATGTTTTTCATTTAATTTGTATTCTTTACCAGTAGTTTTATCTGTAAAATTAATTTTTTTATTAATTGCATTTTTTAAATTAATTTGACCTTCAATAACATTATTCCAAGCTGGAGTTGCTGAATCTTCAAGATCTGCCATAAAACAACTTGCTCCAGAATTTAGAGCATTGATAATCATTTTTTGATTAGTAGGTCCGGTAATTTCAACCCTGCGATCTTGTAGATCATTTGGAACACCTAAAATTTTCCAATCTTTTTCTCTTATAGATTTAGTTTCATCTAAAAAATTTGGACGCCAGCCACCATCAATTTTTTTTTGAACTTCTTGCCTACGTTTTAACAACTCAAGTCTTCGCGAATTAAATTTTCGATGTAAATCAGCTACAAACTCTAAACAATCTAAAGTTAAGATTTCTTCAAATTCTTTAGAAATTTTTCCTGTAATAATGGTATTTTTTGGAAAAGATTTCATATAGGCCACAATTTATATATAAACTTTATCCGAACTCAATATGTATAAAAATTAAATTGTTAAATGAATTATTTAGATTTTGAAGACGATATTAAAGCATTAGACCAAAGAGTTCAGGAATTAAAAGCTCCTTATCTTGCAAAAGGAATTACTACAATTGAAAATCCGACAATTGTTGATGCTGAAAGAAGGTTGAATGAGGCATTAGACCGAACGTATGCAAATCTAAACCGATGGCAAAAAACAAAAGTAGCAAGACATGAATTTAGACCTCGTTCTATTCATTATATTGAAAAGATTTTTCCAGATTTTATTAATTTATCAGGTGATCGCTTGTATGGAGAAGATCAATCCGTGTTGGCAGGTTTTTCAACTCTGGATGGGGTATCGGTTTTAGTTATTGGGCAGGAAAAAGGTAATGACACTCAATCTAGAATTCAAAGAAATTTTGGGATGATGAGGCCAGAGGGATATCGCAAAAGTATGCGTCTAATGAACCTTGCAGATAGATTAAATATTCCAATAATAACTTTTATAGACACTCCTGGCGCTTATCCTGGCAAAGGCGCAGAAGAACGAGGTCAGGCAGAGGCGATTGCAAAATGCATTGAGTGTTGTCTTAATGTGAAAGTTCCATTGATTTCAGTTGTTATAGGAGAAGGAGGTTCAGGCGGAGCTATAGCCCTTGCAACTGCTAATAAAGTTTTAATGTTAGAATATTCAGTTTATTCAGTAATATCGCCAGAAGGGTGTGCATCAATTCTTTGGCGCGATCCAAAAAAAGCTAAAGAAGCAGCGGAGGCAATGAAAATTTCTTCACAAGATTTACTTGAAAATAAAATTATTGATGAAATTATTAAAGAGCCCAAAGGTGGAGCCCATCGAAATCATGATGAAATAGTTTCAAATGTCACTTTAAGTATTAAAAAAAATTTAAATGAACTAATAAAAATTTCTCCAGAAGAGCTCATTTATCAAAGAAAAAATAGATTTTTAAGTATTGGACGAGACGTGATGATTACTAAAGAAGAATTTTATAAAGATACACATATTAACACAGTAACTTTCAATCCATTCAATTGGAAATTATTACTTCAAAATAATCGTAAATTAGTTGCAACAGTTGTTGTAATTATAATTTTATTTATTTTGGTATTAATTTTTGCTTAACGTACCACAACAATTTTTATATTTTTTACCCGATCCACAAATACAAGGTGCGTTCCTTGAAATTTTTTCCTCTATAACAGGCTGTTGTGGCTGTGGAGGTCTTTCTTCTTTTGTTACTTGAATATTAATTAAAAAAATAATTAAATTTTCTTTAATCTTAGCAAGTAGTTCTTTAAATAAATTAAAGCTTTCTCTTTTATATTCGTCCAGTGGGTTTTTCTGACCATAACCTCTAAGACCTATAACCTGTCTTAACTGTTCAAGATATTGCAAGTGACTTCTCCATTCGTAATCAAGATTTTGCAAAAAAATTCTTTTTTCAACATCTTTATTAATTTCATCTCCTGCAGTTGAAATTCTTGCATTTCTTCTTTGGTCAAAATGCTTTTTGAAAAATTCTTTTTTTTCTGGAGTGCTTTTTGAAAGCCATACATCAAATTCACCGTCATTAATTTTAGTTCCACATAAACGCTCTGTTTTGGTTTTCACTAATTTTTTTGTATTAGCATCTCCGCTATCTCGATAATTATTTATTTCATCAATTAAATTATCTACAATTTCATCAAAAATATCATTTACTACATCATAAATTTTTTGATTTTTTATTACACCTAACCTTTGTTCAAAAATTACTTTTCTTTGATCATTCATTACATCGTCAAATTGTAATAAGGTTTTTCTAATATCGAAATTTCTTCCCTCAACTTTTTGTTGAGCTTTTTCCAGAGCTTTATTAATCCATGGATGATCTATGGATTCTCCTTCTTTAAGTCCTAATTTTTGTAGCATAAAATCAATCTTTTCAGATCCAAAAATTCTCATCAGATCATCTTGCAAACTTAAATAAAAAATCGAGCTACCCACATCACCTTGTCTTCCAGTTCGTCCCCTTAATTGATTATCTATTCTTCTGCTTTCATGTCGTTCTGTTCCAATAACAAATAATCCACCACTAGCTAACACTTTGGCTTTTTCATCTTCATGATCTTTTTTAGTTCTATCAATTAAAACTTTGTCATTTGTTCCACCTTCTTTAATCTTAAGATCTAAATTTCCACCAAGTTGAATATCTGTTCCACGACCGGCCATATTAGTCGCAATAGTGACCGCACCAATTCGGCCCGCTTGTGCAATTATGTTAGCCTCTTGTTCATGAAATTTTGCATTTAAAACATTATGTTTTATTGACTCTTGTTTTAAAATTTTAGAAATTCTTTCAGACTTTTCAATACTAGTGGTTCCAATCAAAACTGGTTGCTTTTTTTCATTTGCAGAAATAATTTCTTTTATAATGGCATTAAATTTTTCTTTTTCAGTTCTAAAAATTTTATCATTAAAATCTTTTCTAACCATCGGTCTATTGGTAGGTACTTCAACTACATCTAATTTATAAATCTCATAAAATTCTTCAGCCTCAGTCATAGCTGTTCCGGTCATACCAGAAAGTTTTTCGTATAATCTAAAATAATTTTGAAAAGTAATCGAAGCTAAAGTTTGATTTTCATTTTGAATTTGAACTCCTTCTTTCGCTTCAATCGCTTGATGTAAGCCGTCAGAATATCTTCTGCCTTCCATAATACGACCGGTAAATTCATCGATAATATAAATTTGATTATCTTTAACGATATAGTCTTTATCTTTACTAAATAGCATATTTGCTCTTAAAGATTGATTTATATGATGAACGATGGATAAGTTTTGTGGATCATAAAAATTTGAGCCTTTTAATAAATTTATTTTTCTTAACTTATCTTCAATAAAATCAATTCCCTTTTCAGTTAGTAAGGCGCTACGATCTTTTTCATCAGTATCATAATGTTCTTTGCTAAGCTGATTAACTAATTTGTTGCATAAAAAATATTGAGAAGAATTATCTTCTGTTGGCCCAGAAATTATCAAAGGAGTTCTGGCTTCATCAATTAAGATGCTGTCTACTTCATCGACAATACAGAAGTAATGTTTTCGCTGTACCATCTCGGCGATGGAATACTTCATATTATCTCTTAAATAATCAAATCCAAATTCATTATTTGTTCCATAGGTGATGTCACATTCATATTGAGCTTTTCGGCTAACATCATCGATACCACTTACAATACATCCAACACTTACACCTAAAAAATTGTAAATTTTAGACATCCATTCGGAATCACGTTTTGCAAGATAATCGTTCACTGTTACGACATGCACGCCTTTTTCGGTTAGGCTATTTAAATAGGCTGGTAAAGTTGCAACAAGTGTTTTTCCTTCACCAGTTTTCATTTCTGAAATACCACCTTGATGAAGAATAATTCCCCCCATTAATTGTACATCAAAATGTCTTTGTCCTGTGGTTCTAATACTTGCTTCACGTACACAAGCGAATGCTTCTGGTAAAATTTTAGTCAAATTTTCACCATTTTTTATTCGATTTTTAAATTCTTGTGTTTTATTTTTTAATTCTTGATCTGAAAGTTTTTGAATTTCTGGTTCTAATAAATTAATTTTTTGAACTAACGGCTGTATTTCAGCAAGCTTACGCTCATTGGATGTTTTAAATATTTTTTTTAAAATGTTTAAACCAGGTATCATTTTGAGATATTATTACAGATAAATTAAATAGTATAAATTTAGCAACTACCTTATAACTGAAAAAACACTAAATAAAATACACATGACTACGTTATTTCAAAACTTTTTTAAGAAAAAACAATTGAATAGAGTTACCAAAGATTTTCCTGAGATGCCAAGCATTGATGGCCTAGAGATTTCAACGGCAAGCGCAGGTTTGTATAATACAAATAGAGACGATGTAAGTTTATTTTATTTTCCGGATGGTGCGATATTTTCAGCAGTTTATACAAAATCCTCAACAAGATCTGTTTGTATTGATTGGAATATTAAAGCAAATAAAAAAGACATTAGAGCCTTATTAGTAAATACCAGAAATGCAAACGCATATACAGGCAAACAAGGCTTAAATAGTATTATTGAGTTAGCTAAATTTTTTTCAGATAAAAAAAAAATTTCAAATAAACAAATTTTATTTGCTTCCACAGGAGTCATTGGTCAACCATTTCCTCTTGCAAAAGTTAAAGGGGCTCTACCTAATTTAATTGAAAAATTAAAAAGACCTATAAAACTAACTTGGATTAAGCAGGCCTTGTCTATTATGACTACCGATACATTTGGAAAAATGAGCTGTGCAGTTGTTCAAACTAACAAAGATTTTATAAATATAGCGGGTATTGCAAAGGGCTCAGGAATGATAGCGCCTAATATGGCAACTATGTTCGGTTTTATTTTCACTGATGCAAATATTTCTCAAGAGGTCCTTAATAAAATGTTGAAAAGAAATACTGAAAACACTTTTAATGCAATCACTGTTGATGGCGATACTTCAACCAATGATATGGTGTTAGTTTTTTCAACTAGAAAAGCTAAGAATAGAATTATTAATGATATTAACTCTAAAGTAGCAAAAGATTTCGAAAAAGCTCTTTATGAAGTAATGCTCGATCTTTCAAAGCAAGTTGTTTTAGATGGTGAAGGAGCTAAAAAATTTCTTACAATAAAAGTTTCAGGAGCTTCTAATGATAAATTTGCAAAAGAAGTTGCAATGTCCATTGCTAATTCTCCCCTTGTAAAAACTGCTCTTGCCGGAAGTGATCCTAATTGGGGAAGAATACTTATGGCTATTGGAAAGACCAATGAGAGAGTTAAACAAGATAAAATAGAAATTAAAATTGGTGATTTTTTGATCACAAAATATGGAATGCAGGTACCTAGTTATGATGAGCTTAAAGTTAAAAATTATATGCTTGGTGAAGATATTATTTTTGATGTGAATTTAAATTTAGGTAAAGGAAAATTTACTGCATATACCTGCGATTTTAATGCAGAATATATTTCAATTAACGCAGACTATAGATCTTAAATTAACCTGTACCAATTAAGATTCCGGCAGCTAAAACTAACCCACCGCCCACAACGACTTGTAAAGTTGCTCTAAGAAAAGGCGCTTCCATGTATTTATTTTGAATCCAAACAATCGCCCATAATTCAAAAAATACTATAATCATTGCAAGGATAGTTGCGGTCCAAAAATGTGGAATCAAATAGGGAAGTGCGTGACCTAATCCACCAACAGCAGTCATTATTCCGCATGCAAGCCCGCGTTTTACAGGCGAACCTCTTCCTGAAATTACTCCATCATCAGATACTGCCTCTGTAAGCCCCATGGATATTCCAGCACCAACCGATGCTGCTAGACCAACAACAAAAGTTGTCCATGTATCTTGTGTTGCAAAGGCTGTTGCAAAAATTGGAGCAAGTGTAGAAACGGAGCCATCCATTAATCCAGCTAAACCAGGCTGAACCCAAGTTAAAATAAATTGTCTTTTTGCAGTTCTAGCTTCTATTTCTTTTGTATCTCCGGCCGCATGCTTTTCAATAAGATTGTCAGCAGCAACTGTGTGGCCAGCCTCAGCAGCTGCCAAGTCACCAAGTAATTTTCTTGTTGATGCGTCAGTGCTCATTTGAGCAGCTTTCATGTAAAAATTATATGCATCACGTTCCATCATTTCAGACTCGAGTCTAATTCTATCAATGCTTAGATTTTTCATTAACCAAACAGGTTTTCGATTATAAAAACCAGAAACATGGTCTCTTCTTATTAATGGAATATTATCTCCAAATCTTTTTTTAAAGGTATCAAGCAACAATTTTCTGTGAGAGTCCTCAACTCTTGCCATGTCATGGAATATTTTGGATGTATCTGGATAATCGTTTTTTAAATGCTCAGCATAGTTTCTATAAATAGCAGCATCATCTTCCTCAGACGATATTGCTAAAGCTAGTATTTCTTTCTCACTAAGATCTGAAAACTTTTTTCTAAAACCAAAACCAGGTATCATTGATATAATTTTTACTCTAAATTATTAATTTTTTGATTAATAATTAGATTATCTTAAGCTCACGAAGGCCTGCATATAATTCTTTAGTGCCTTCATAACCGAAATAAATTGAAAGCATTAATAATAAAATACTGGAAACTCTAAAAAAAACTCCAATTGGAAGAACCTTTGTGATTTTTTTGAGCCCTAAATAAACAAAAATTAATGCAAAAGTACCAGTTGCCGCCCCAGCAATTACTGGAACCGTGCTATAAATAGCTGAGGTAAATAATGCAGCGTAAAATAAAACTATTTCAAAACCCTCTCTGATAATTGCAAAAAAAACGGTCAAAGATAAAAAGATTGGATTTCCTGTAGCAACAGCTTTGTCGACTTCTCCTTCAACATGTTTTTTTGCGTTGTGACTGAAGTAAGCAACATAAGCAAGCATTCCAGAAGCAATTAACATTACTGAACCTTCAAATATTTCTTCATGGGCGTGGGTGATCGCAGCAATTTGTTTTACTGCTAAGGCAAGAATTAATGATGCAACAACACCTGCAACTAAGCCCCACATAACAGCTGGACGTTGATGTCTGGCATTTACTTTATCTAGATATGTGAAAACTAATATTGCAATTAATAAAGCTTCAAATCCCTCACGAAAAAGAATGAAAAAAGAACTAAGATAAGGTGCTAAAGATTCGTACATAGTTAAAGTTTGCTATGGTTATTTAATAGCAAATTAAAAGTCAATTGTGAAAAAAAATATTATCAATTAATTCTTAGTAAATTAGTAGGAATAGTGATTGATTTTAAAGAAAAAAAATAACTTCAAACTCAATTTGTCGCATTTAAAAATTATTTATCTAATTTTTTCCAAATAAAATAAGTGTTTAGAAAAAATAAGTTCATTAACAAAAAGTAATTCCACTGGATTATATTTTTAACATACCAGGACGTAGTTAAAGAAAAAATATCTATTAATAAAATTATTATAATTCCGCATGTAATTAGTAATACGTTATAATAAAAATTTATATTTATAATTTTACTAGAAATTATAACTTGATAGTCTTTTTTTATTTTAAGGTAAGTCAAAATTATTAAAAATTGAGAAATGATTAGAGAAATAATATAAATAAAAATTCCGCCACTTCGCATAAATCTCCATATCTCCGATCCTTCAATGCCTAAAAAAATTATATAAACTAATAAGGCAAAGCTTGAGACTAAGCCTGATAATAATATTAAATTTAAATATATTTTATTTAATAAGAACTTTTTAAAAATCCTATAATGTTCAAAAAAATATGCGATCATTAAAATTATGGTAATAATCATCATAGGTTTAAATAATAAAACTGCAGGATAGGATCTACCAACTCGACTTATTGAATAACATCCATTTATGAAAGGATTACAGAGGTCTAAAATATTTAGATAGATTGTTGTGATAAGACAAAGAATGATCGTAACACTTGGAATAATAAATAATCCAAGACTTAACCTTTTAAGCAACATTAAAAGATATTATCTTCTTTATCTTTTAAATCAGTTAAATGATATTCTAGCGCTCTAGCAGACATTTGAACTTCTATTATAAAAAGAATTATTGCAATTCCAAATAGTCCAACAGCTATACCAAAACAATTTAACGATATATTTGATTTTTCAATGTAACCAAAAAAAATAGTTAATAAATTTGTGAAAAGGGCTAGCCCAGATAATGTTTGAATAAGTTTTATAAGTTTAATTCTGTAAGTAAGAGTTTTAATCTGAGCTATATAACGTCTGCCCATTACATCTTTTGTATCTATTTTTTTTTCAATAATTTCAGCATGTATCTTTCTAACTAATGCGGCGCAGCTATTGTAACGATGAGTAAAATTAGTCATCATTAATGGAATAGCAGGAAATAATAATGCTGGATAAATTATGAAGTTTTCCATTAAATTTTAAAAATTATAAATCTTTTAAATATCTGTAAAAGTTCCTGTTCTAGGATCTTTTTTTAATTCTCTAACTTTGTTCTGTTTTTTTCCTCTAAAATAAAGAAAAAACATTGCTGCAATTAAAAAAACAATTAAAGTAATTAAATATTTTGTCATTTTTATAGGTTAATTATTAATTATGACTATTCGAAGTCAACCGCTAGACTAATATAATGCAAGTAAGATCGATAATTTTAGTATGCCTACTAACTCTAGCAAGTTTTTTTCCAGCTTTCGCAGATGAGATAAAAATTATCAAAGAATTAAAAGAGGGCGGTAAATTAATTCTTATTCGTCATTCAGAAGCCCCTGGAACGGGAGACCCTGCAAATTTTAATATAAATGATTGTAAAACCCAACGAAATTTATCATCGACTGGTATTGAACAAGCTAAACGTATGGGTGAATTTTTTATGAAAAATAATATTCCTTTTGAAAAAGTTTATTCTTCTGAATATTGTAGATGTAAAGATACAGCAAAGTACGCTTTTAAAAATTTTGAAACTTTTTCTGGTTTAAATTCTACCTTTGCAGATCCAAGCAAAACCCCTGTTTATATAAAAAGAACAAAAGAGTTTATTGAAAAACTAGATAAGAATAAAAATTATATATTTGTTGCCCATCATACAACAATTCAAGGACTAGTGGATAAATTTGCAAATTCAGGTGAGATGATCATAGTGGATAGATCTTATAAATTTTTAGTCAGCTTTAAAGTTAATTAGCATACCTCATTTTCCAACATTGCATTAGTTAGTTATGCATTTTGGATATAAATTTTTTTTCATGAATTGGGAAAAGCTAAAAGTTTTTAAAAAAGTAGCTAAAGCAGGGAGTTTTTTAACAGCATCAAAGCAAGATAATAAATCTCAATCAACTTTTTCCCGCGCTGTGATGGATTTAGAGAAAGAAATAAATCAAAAACTTTTTAATAGAACAAGCAAAGGAGTTATACCAACTTTGCATGGCAATACACTTTTAGATTTAGTTAATGATTTCTCCAGTAAACTAAATCAATTTAAAAATAATATTAGAAAAAATTAATTTTTTTTGGTTATGCATTCTGATCATATCTGAATCATTGAATGGTCATTTCATTTTAAAAAAAATTTTTGTTACTCCATAATTAATTTAAATAAACAAAACAGGGAGTATTATGAAACTAATTACTGCAATCATAAAACCTGAGCAGGCAGATAATGTTAAGAAAGCTCTTAACAAAATTGGCGTTGACGGGTTGACGATGACAGATGTCAAAGGATATGGGAGGCAGAAAGGTCACACAGAATTTTATCGAGGTTCTGAATTTGAGGTTGCTTTTCTTCCAAAAACAAAACTAGAAATAGCTGTATCAAGCAAAAAATATACAAAAGCTTTACAGACTATACTTAAGACTGCAAAGACCGGAAAAATTGGTGATGGAAAAATTTTTGTAACCAATTTAAGCCAAGTTATTCGCGTTCGAACAGGTGAAAAAGGAGATAAAGCAATATGATTAAACTAATATCAAAGATTTCATTGTTTTTATTAATTTTATTACAATCAAATCTAGCTTTTGCACAAGCTAAGCCGGTTTTAAATTCTGGTGATGCTTCGTGGATGCTAACAAGCACCGCGCTTGTACTATTAATGACTATTCCAGGTCTTGCTTTATTTTACGGAGGATTAGTTGGTAAAAAAAATGTTGTCTCAACAATAAGTCAGTCATTTATGATCACATGTGTTGTAACACTTATGTGGTTTATATGTGGATACTCACTTACATTTGGTGAAGGAAACTTATTCATTGGTGACTTTTCAAAAACTTTCCTTAAAGGAGTAGAAGTTGCGGGTTTGACAATGACGATTCCAGAGTCAGTATTCGTTGTTTATCAATTAACTTTTGCAATAATTACAGTGGCACTTATTTGTGGATCAATAGTTGAGAGAATAAACTTTGGTGCTTTATTTGTGTTTGTAATATTGTGGATCATTTTAGTTTATGCTCCGATTGGTCACATGGTTTGGGGTGGTGGTTATCTTTCTAAAATGGGAGTTTTAGATTTTGCTGGTGGAACTGTAGTTCACATTAACTCAGGAATTGCAGGATTAGTTGCTGCAATTGTTATTGGAAAAAGAAAATCTAAAGTTAGACCTCATAATGTTGCATTAACAATGATCGGAGCATCTATGCTCTGGGTTGGTTGGTTTGGTTTTAATGCTGGTTCAGCGGTTGCTGCAAATGGCAGTGCTGGAATGGCAATGTTAGTAACACAAGTTGCTGCAGCAAGCGCAGGTATCGCTTGGATGTTAGCAGAATGGTTTACAGGTGAAAAAAAACCAAGTCTTCTTGGACTGTGCTCAGGTGCTGTTGCAGGTTTAGTTGCGATTACTCCAGCTGCTGGATTTGTAACTCCAGTTAGTGCATTTTTTATTGGATTAATTGCTGGTGTTCTATGTTTCCTTGCTTGCACAAAATTAAAGAGTGCACTTGGCTACGATGATGCCTTAGACGTTTTTGGTATACATGCTTTTGGTGGCGCTATTGGTGCAGTGTTAACCGGTGTGTTTGCTACGAAAGCTATTGGAGGAGAGGTTGAAGGCGGTTTTGATCAAGTTAAGTTACAATTATTAGGTGTTGCCGTGACAGTAATTTATACGACTGTTGTGACTTACATTATTTTAAAAGTTGTAAATTTGATTACGCCTTTAAGAGCTTCGGATACTGAAGAAAGAGAAGGTTTAGATCTTTCTCAACATGGAGAACAAATAAGTTAAGTTATAACCCCCTTATAAACTTACTTAAATAATTGGGCCTAGATTTTAATCTAGGCCCTTTTTATTTAAATCTCGATAACTCCACCTATTTCAACAGTTCGATCTTTGGGAATTTTATAATATTCTGTTGCACCAAGCATTGTTCGATGCATTAAAATAAATAATCTTGAAAAAATATTTGCATTTTTGCTAACAACTTTTACTTTTCCAATAAAGAAAGAAGTATCTAGCATGCTAAATTTAAATTCTGTTGCTCTAATAAGGGCTAGGACTCTTGGGATATTTGGTTCTTCCTGAAAACCATATCTTACAATGATGTTATAAAAATTATTTGGATAACGCTTAACTATTACTCTTTCATCATCTCCAAGTTTTGGAAAGTTTGTGAAACTTAGATGCATAAACACAATACGTTTATGAAGTATTCTATTATGTTTAAGATTATGGAGTAATGCCATTGGCACTACTTCAGTGTTGGGTACAAAAAATATTGCAGTACCAGCAACTCTTTTTGGCGGATTCTTTTTAATTTGAGATAAAAACTTTTTGATTTTTACTGATCCATCCCAACGTGCTTTAAGCATTCTTTCTCTACCGCTAATCCAACTAATCATCATCAATACTATTGCAAACGCTATAAGAATTGGAACCCAACCTCCTTCGAAAAATTTAAATAAATTAGATGAGAAGAATGCAATGTCCATAATTAATAAAAACAGA
>Ga0255189_1000044_pt1 | contig 29270 bp, 22 predicted proteins | sample Miss_Cont_RepC_8_FD_183620 | JGI IMG/M metagenome (GOLD analysis project Ga0255189, IMG submission 183620) | Freshwater microbial communities from Mississippi River, Louisiana, United States - Miss_Cont_RepC_8h | ecosystem: Environmental > Aquatic > Freshwater > River | place: USA: Louisiana...
AAGCTAGTTAACGAAGGTATTTTGGGAGATTTACTCAAAGCATTGTCTGGATTGGCTTCTACCCTTATGAAAGATGTGTCTGGTGGCTATAAAAAACAAACGATTGATAATTTAAAAAAACAACAGACACAAATCAAGAAAGCAAAACTCACGCCAGAGGGTGCTCAAGCTTATGCGGATGCTCTTAAGAAAGCAGTAGAAGTCGCAAAATCTTCTTATGAAGCTGGCATGAAAGAAGTAGCTAATGCTATGGGGAATTCAAATGATCCTACCATTCAGAAAGACTGGAAAGGCTATGCTGTGATTGCAATGACTACAGCTTTTGGTGACATCACTGGTATTATGGAGGGCAATTCAGAGATCTCTACGCTGATAAAAGACTTAGAATCTGGAAATTTAAGCGAAAAGAAGAAAGAAGAGAAAGAAGAATCGAAGCCTCCGGCAAAAGATTTGAAAGTATAGTATAATTAACGGTGTTTATTTACAAGGAGTTAATATGTCAAAGAAAAAATCATTTAAATCTACGGAAGAGACTTTTGAATTGTCAGAAGTAGAAGAAACTGTAGTAGAATCATCAGAAGGAGAAAATGAAATGGCTGAACATACTCATGCAGAATTGGAAGCTAAAATTGCTGCTTTAGAAGCTAAAGTAGCTGAACTTGAAAAACACGATGTTTTAGCTGCTGCTGAAGCAAAATCACACGCTTTGGTAGATGCTGCATTTGCAAAAGTCGCAGATGTTGTAGAAGCTAAAGTAGCAAAAGCAGTGAAAAATATTCAAAGCGGAAATGTAGATTTTGAAGAAATCTTTCAATGGTTTAAGAAAAGACAAGCCAAAGGTCGTCCTTTCTCTCGTTAATGATACGTAACTTCATTACCTCATTGAGAATAAGGCGATAAATTTTATTTCAAAAAAAATCGAAATATTTTTAATTCGTATGGATCAAATCTTCCTCGTAAGTAACAGCGGAAAAGGGAGTTTGATCCTATTTTTTTAAGGAAGAATAACGGAAATTTTCTAGTATACTTATAGATTGTGAACAATAAACAAACCAAGGAGGTAATTTATGGCTACATTTGCTAATACTGATAGTCCAACACCGTTTGGGATCTATGATGCTGATGCAGACTTTATTTTAGAAGCTGATCCAATGGTTACGTTCGTGAAAAGAAAGTTAGGTGATGATATTCTCTCGGTCGAATTGACAAAGAAACAAATCTGGATGTGTTTTGAAGAAGCAACTCTAGAATACTCCAGACACATGAACGAATATCAAGCAAAGTCTCAATTGAGTAATCTCTTAGGCAATTCTCTTAATTCTGTAGCAGGTCAAGGACCGAGTGGAGCACAAGATAAATTTCCAAGAGAGACCCTAGAGTTCTTAATGAGAAAAGCAGAACCGTACGCAAGTTTTGCAGCTGTAGGTGGTAGTTACAATATTATTTCAGGATCAATTGAACTTGTTCCAGGAAAACAAGACTATAATATCTACGAAGATATGATGATCAGAGATTCGAATGGCGACGAAGTTGTTGCAGCAGATGTATATCCAAATCAAAAACTAAGAATATACGATGTGATGCATACCTCGCCACAGGCAGCGTATAGATTTTTCGATACTACTAGTGCGATTAACTATCTAAACAATGAATTTGCCTTTGAGTCATTCACACCAGAGACAGTATTCTATGTATTACCAGTATACGAAGACGTATTACGACAACAGCAAATGAATGTGTCGAATCGTGTTCGAAGATCTAATTATTCATACGAAATGATAGGGAAGAATCTTCGAATTTTTCCTATGCCTACTGAACCAAGAAATTTATGGATTAAGTTTTCTCTCCCACAAGACGGATTAAGTCCGGACATCCTGGATAACTCTATAGACGGTGTAAACGGTCTCTCTAATATTCCATTTGGAAATCTCGCTTACAGCAATATTAACAGTGTGGGAAGACAATGGATTAGGCAGTATACTCTAGCATTAGCTAAAGAAGTTTTGGGTAGAGTGAGATCTAAATTCGGTTCTATTCCTATTCCTAATGGAGATTTGAGCTTAGACGGTGATTCTTTGAAATCAGAAGCACAGAGTGAAAAAGACGCACTGCGTGACAAATTGAGAGAATTATTAGATTCATTGACTTATGACAAGTTATTAGAGTCTCAAGCAGCTGAAGTCACAAATATGCAAACTATTCTTAAAGCAATTCCTGTGCCTCTTGGCAAGTGTATTTCAATCGGATAAGGAGGTAAATTATGGCAAGACTATTTATTACTCCTCGCGAGATAGACTTTATTAGTGATATCACTAAAGAGATTACCAAAGACGTAATCGGAGACAAAATCTACTATTATAGAGTTCGTGAAGACGCAACTCAAGTTCATACGCTCTATGAAGAGTCACCTGAAAAAGTCGTAGACCCTCCTGTTGAAATTGATGCTAGAGTTCAATGGAACCCAAAAGAAGTGACTTCTGATAGATTTGGTACACACGCTATGTATAACTGTGAAGTGTATATCCACTATCGAGATATGCTAGACAGAAATATTAAAATTGTCGAAGGTGATTTTTTCACTCATGGTGACAATGTTTTTGAAATCACTTCATATACTTATGACAAGACTATTTTTGGTCAAGTAGAACACATTGTCGGTTTCAATGTAAAAGGTAAGCAGACTCGCAAAGGTGTTGTTGACCTTAAGATTTGGGGACCTACAGAAAGAAAATACACGGATCCAGATGCCATTCGAGACACATTTCAGCAACAGAGGGGCGATGCTACAATGGGCGACAATCGAATTCTAGTCGATCAAGGAAAAGTAGACGATAGTTTACATACTCAAAGAGAAGTGAAGAAGGATGATACGTCTTCGTCGTTCTACGGAGATGAACCATGAGCAGTAGATATAAAGTAAATGCTGTTGCTACTGATGGCGGTATGAAAACAGGTGTTGAAGGTCTAGATATTCCTCAAGACTTTCAAATGCCATCTTGTGGTATCGAGGATGTCGATAGAGCAATGTTTAAATTGTTCAACGAAGACATACCTCTCTACTACCTCTTAGATGGTGACCTGAAGAAAATCCCGACTATCTTTGGCGCTGGTGAGAGAGCTTTTCTCTTGCGGAGAAAAGAGCCAATTAGAGACGTGAATGGCGCATTAATTCTTCCAATGATCTCTATTCTTAGGACTAGCATTCAACAAGACGTTCAGGGAGGAATTGGGCCTGGTAACGGTGAACTCGTAATAAAGAAAAAATTATCCGAAGACGATAAGTCTTGGAAAAAATTGAAAAATTTTCAGAATCTACAAAATGCAAAAGACGTTCAAGGCACAGGTGATCTCTCAAATATCTCTTTGGCTATCAATCCTAATAATTCTATTTACGAAGTCATAGTAATTCCTGTACCTAGATTTTATCAGGCTACATACGAAGTCACATTTTGGGCTCAATATCAGTCTCAAATGAACAATATGATAGAGGCTTATACTTCTTCATACAACTTGAGATCTACAAGATCTCATAGAATTGAGAGCCCAAAAGGATGGTGGTTTGTTGCTAATTCTGATGAATCAATATCTTTTGAAAATAATATCGATAATTACACTGATGACGAGAGAATATTAAAAGCAACAATTACAATTAATGTCACTGGTTATCTCTTGGGTCCGTCGTTTCCAGGAGCACCTAATGATGTAAGGAGATATATTAGCGCACCTAGAATTTCTTTTGATATCGCAGATACCGATATAAAATCTGTGCCTTCTTCTAGAATTCCATCAGGAAATGCGGAGGATTATACATTCGAAGATATAATGAATGAGACTTATCCTCTTCCTGGTGCTGGTGTAGCACAAGCAGATCTTCAAGCAGATTTAACTAGAGTGACAATCGGCGGGAAAAACAAAGAAAATATCAATAATCAAACCCAAATAATCGAAAATCCTTTTACGGGTTTTTCCGTAAAAGCGACATTAAAATCGAAAAATTTATCAACCGGTGAACGAGTTTATGTAATAATCGATAACTTGGACAAATAAGGACATAATTATCACAAGATTTTTTAATTAAGGAGAAAAATATATGGCTGAGAATACTTTCAAATCTCCAGGTTTTTTCGAAAGAGAAATAGAATTGACCGCGGAGAAACAGTCTCCGATAGGTACACCTGCTGGAGTTATAGGTTCATCTCTGATGGGACCAGCTTTTGTTCCTCTAACGATAGGAACATTTACAGATTTCGAAAATCGTTTTGGAACTGTATCACCAGAAAAACCAGCAACTTATGCTGTGAGAGAATGGTTGAAAAATAGGACAGCATTGACTTTTATGAGAACTCTAGGTGCTGGTGCTAATGCGACTCCTGCAGACTTTGGAATTACAAGACAGTGGGGTACAGTAAAAAATGCTGGCTTTAAAGTCGTAGGTGACAGTGATACCGGAAAGGGTTTTGTTCAATTCTTATATGCGGATCACGTTGTGAGTGCTAATTCAGATGTTGGATTTCCAATCTATACGGATAATGACACTGTGTCTCTTTCTCTTAGAGAAAACCCACCGACAAATGATTCTCCAGTAAAAATCGTAAGAGGTATGATTATTTGTGCAGAAGACGCAAAATTTGAATTGAAAAACTTTAGTGGAGTGTATGGTGCGTCTGGTATGGTATCCGAAGACAATGGATCAAATACTTTTGTGATGAAATTGACCAAAGGAGAGAGCACTAAAGAACTTACTGTCTCTTTGGATCCGGATCACACTTATTACTTAGGTAAAGTGTTAAACACTGATGCTAAAAAATTCCAATCTGAAGGATATGTCCTCTATTTGGATCTCGGCGTAGAGCAAGAATTAGCTCCTGCAATGACAGCTGCTAATGCCAATCATGTTTTTATCTCTCATGGTAAATCTGATGTTGATGCTTCTAATAATGAATCTTTTGCTTCAGCATTTGGTAGATTTGATACAAGATATAAGGCTCCAAAGACTACGTCTTTTATCTCTCAACCTTTCGGAAAAATCGAATATGATTTGTTTCACTTTGAGTGTTTGAGCGATGGCGCTTATGCTAATACTGAATTCAAGATCTCAATCGCAAACTTGAGAAAATCTTCAGATCCTAATGACAAATATGGAACTTTTGATGTCCTCGTGAGAAAGTTCAATGATACAGATTTTGCTCCTCAAGTTCTAGAGAGATTTATCAATTGTACATTGAATCCTAATTCGGATTCTTTCATCGCTAGAAAAATCGGTGATAAAAAAGTAGTATTTGCTTTTGATGCAGATCTTGAAGAAGAGAGAAGATTAGTTATCTCTGGTAGATACCCAAATCGTTCTTTGAATATCAGGGTAGTGATGAATGACTCCGTATACAAAGGTGAAGTTCCACAAGAAGCAGTACCTTTTGGATTCCGAGGAATTCCTGTGCTAGATATATCTGAAAACTTGGCTGCAGGAGCAGCAAATTATAATTTTCCAGCAATGCCTTTGACTTTCAAAGCTACAAAAGGTCAAGTGAAATATTCAAACCTTTCGTATGTAGGAGAACCTGGAAATAACGAGAGAGCAGATAAGAGAATCTACTTTGGTGTGAAAACCACAAGAATTGTTGATGATAGCGAAGTCGCTGATGGCGTGCTTGAATCTAACTTGTCTGGTGAGATGTCTCCGGTAGTAAAGGCTTATACAAAGTTTATGGGTGTAAAAGGTGGATCTTCCGAAATAGGGCACTTTGTAAGTGATGCAGACAGTTTCAATAATAATAAGTTCACATTAGCTCGAATAGCATTGAACACCAATTCTGCTGCAAACTTCGATAGTCTCTCCTCTGTAAATGCAATGAGAGAAGCTTGTTATATTAGAAATGGCAATCCTGATGCTAGTGATTATTCTGTTACAGATTCTCTATCTCAAGCTAAGAGAATGACTTTTGCTTCTTTGATTCACGATGATACTGCTAACAATTTCAATAAATTCTCAAACTTTGCAAAATTCACTAACGTATTCTACGGTGGTTTTGATGGTTTGAACATCTTGGATGGTGATATCCAACACATGAATGATAGAGCAGCTTCTTCCGAAACATCTAATTCTCTTGATTCTACCGGAAAGGCTTCCGATTCTTTCACTGGTGGTTTGGGACTAAGCGGAACAGATGACGGTACAATGATGGGTAAGGGTAAAGATAACAATATTATCTCTTCTTATCGTCAAGCAATCAAAATTATGACAGATCCTATGACAACAAAAATCAACTTGTTGGCAATCCCAGGAATTAGAGATCCTTACATCACTGATTTTGCTGCTAATATGGTAAGAGATTATTCTTTAGCAATGTTCTTGATGGATATTCCAGCATTTGACAAAGATCAAAAAAGAATATTCTCTTCAGGACGTCCGGACATCGAGTATACTGGAAATGCTTTGGAAGCACGGGCTTTGAATAACAACTATGTCGCTACGTATTTCCCAGATGTATTCATCACAGATCCTATCAACAATCGAAGAGTTTTAGTACCTGCTTCTGTTGCTGCTATCGGAGCTCTAGGATACAACGATGCTGTAGCATATCCTTGGTTTGCGCCAGCCGGTTTCAATCGCGGTGGTTTGGATTTCGTAGAAAACGTAAAAACACGCTTGAGTTCATCAGATCGAGATGATTTGTACGAAAGAAAAATCAATCCGATTGCAAACTTCCCTAATGGAGGATTCGTAATCTTCGGACAAAAGACAATGCAAATCAATGAATCTGCTTTAGATAGAGTCAACGTGAGAAGACTAATGCTTGAAGTAAAACGACAAGTAGTAGAAGTCGCTAGCACAATTCTCTTCGAACAAAATAATAAAGCGACAAGAGACAGATTGGTGGGATTAATTTCGCCTAAGTTGTCCACGATTCAAGCACAGTCCGGTGTAGAGAGATTTAAAGTGATCTGTGACGAGACAAATAATTCACAGACAGACGCTGATGAATATAAATTGAATGGTAAAATTATCATTGTTCCAACAAAGACAATCGAATTTATCGCAATAGATTTTATCGTTACAAATTCAGGCGTTTCTTTCGGATAATATAATTAGAATAAATTAACAATTTTTAGGAGTTTAAGATGGCAGAAAGAATTTTGAAAAGTCCTGGAATTTCCACAAGAGAACTAGACTTGAGTGCACCTGGTAAGGTTTCTCCTCAAGGCATTCCAGCTGGAATTATCGGGACAGCCGAAAAAGGCCCTGCTTTCGTACCTACAAATTTTGCTACTCTCAATGAGTTCACCAGTCTCTTTGGTGGCTCAATGGGAGTGCATTACGGTGCGATGGCGATGAAAGAATGGATGAGAAATGCTCGATCAGGTGTATTTTTGAGAACACTCGGAGTGGGAAATGCTCAAGCCGCAGACGCTTCTTCTGGCGTCACAGAAAATGCAGGTTTCATTGTAGGAGATGAAATCGTCGATTATACAAATACATCAGCGTCTTCACAAGGATTAGAATCTGAAGGAAGTGTATGGGTTCCAAGTGCTAATCCTTTTGCAGGAGACGGTGCTGATATAGATCCTGATACGATCACAGTATCTAATCCTATAGTAGGCTCAGATGAAATCGCAGCAGTATCAGAAATTACTAGTATATCTTTTGGAAACGGCGACGGCATCAATGATAATATTACCCCAAGTGATTGGAATGGTGTAGTTATACTAATTGCAGAAGATAATAGTGGAACAACTGCATTTTATTTTGACAATAACGGAGATGCTACTGTTGATGGATTGACTGTAACAGATGGACAACTAACCCCTTCAACATATTGGGATGGTACATCGGTTACTGGACTTTTAAATATCCAGATTGTTGATATATCAAGTGCTACAACAGAACAAGATTTATATAATGCATTTGCTGCACAAATAGGAGGAGCAAATAATACCTTGGCTATTGAGTCTGAAAACACTATTGATGTAATATCTATTCAGGCGCAAGCAGGTGCTGTATATGCTTCTTCTACAATACAGGAAAATCCAAATATTGTGTCTTTATCTGTTTCTTCATCTCAAACTGGCGAAGATCTTGTCCCTGCTGTTTCTGCTGAATGGACTATTACAGTAGATGATTTGCAAATCTTAGATGGTACTCTGATCACTGTAACAAAAGTAGATGGTAGTCCTTTCGTATTTGAGTTCACAAGCACAGGAGACATTGCATCCACTTCAGATTGGCCAATCGATATATCTTCAGCTACAACTGTTGACGAAGCTGCTACAATTATTCGAGGTGAAATTCAAGATGCGATATCTGATCAAGGAATATCTTTGCAATCGGCAACCGTATTGAATAGCGTAGTAACTCTTGTGACTGTTGTTCCAGATACAAACAATGGTGAATCTTGGCCTACTGTTGATGAATGGGAACCTTCTACTACTTCGACAGTTCCTGGCACTACTTATTTCTTAGCTGTGAATATGACGACTTCCGATAACACGGAAGACTATTTGGGCATCAGTACAGGTGCTAGCTCTAAAGTTCTTCGTGGTGTTCTAATGGTAGCAAATGGAATTGTGCCTGCATTACAACAATCAGGTGAGACTCTAAGTAGTGTTCCTACTGTAGCATACGGAGAGTTTGGAGCTGGTAAAGACGTTGGTGGAGCTACTGGCGAATTACAGAGTACAGATGACAGATTCGTCATTGCTTTGAACGGTTTTGATAATTCGAACTATAGTTCATTGTTGACAGCTTCTTTCGATCCTACTTCTCCTGTGTACTTTCCAAAAGTATTGAATACAGATCCAAATAAGCTCCAAGAGAGAGGTCACTTCTTGTATGCTCACTACGATATCCCAGGTGGATTAGCTGTAGCAACAGGTGAAGGAACAAATGCTGTATATCTCACAAAGAGTCAACACGCTGCAAGTGGCTTGGCTAAAGACAATTTCTCTAAGACAAACTTTGACAACTGGCAACAAAAATTCACACATGCTGCAACTCCTTGGATCACGTCTCAAGTGCTGGGAGACACTGCTAAGAAATTATTCAGATTTCACGCTTTAGATGCTGGTGCTTCTGGTGCAGGTAAATTCAAAGTATCAATTTCTTCTATCAATAAGTCCGCAGAAATGTCGAATCCTTATGGCACATTTGACGTTTTGATTCGTTCTGCGAGTGATTCTGATGACAAACCCGTTGTACTACAACAATTCCGTGGTGTTAACTTGAATCCTGGTTCCGATCGATATATTGCAAGACTAATTGGTGATCAACACGTATTCTTCGATTTTGAAAAACCTGTAGGTAAACAAAAATTAGTGATGGAAGGTCTATATCCAAATCAGTCTCCATTCGTACGTATTGAAGTAGATGAATCTATCGAAGACGGTACAATGAATCCTAGTGCACTTCCTGTAGGTTTCCAAGGTAAGAATTTCTTACAATTGGATGCAGAAGACTTAGAAGAAGCACTTGTTGAAGCTCCTTTGCCATTGAGAAATAATGTGTCAATTGGAAGTGGAAATACTAAAGTAGTAGATTCTAGATTCTTCTGGGGTGTTCAAATCCAAGACATTAGAGAAGTATCTTTGAAAAATAAAGAGACAACTGTAATTTCCCTCGTAAATGAACTCACGAAACATTTTACCACAACAGGTGGAACAAATGCTGCTTGGCAAGGAGATTCTACGACAGCTGATGCTTATAACAATAATGCTTTCACTCTCGAGAACATCTTGATTGCTACCAAGACTGATAATGATGGCGCTGTAAATACAGAAAATCCAGTAGATCCTAATAAGTGGCACGAGGCTGTATATATTAGAAACAAAGCAGGATATAACTTGAGTACTGCTGCTCTCGTATCTTCCGGATTTCTGGAAAGTGTCGAGATAGGAGCAGACGGCAGTAACAAATTTAAGAATTCTGCTAATGGCTATCGATTCTTGGATGTCTCTAAAGACTTTGGTCAATCCGCTTCGAAGAAATTCATTAAGTTCACTGTACCTTTCCAAGGTGGTTGGGACGGTTTGGATATCTTCGATAAAGAAAAGGCAAAAATGTCTAACGTATCATCCGTAAGAGAAATGGATACCCTAGGTTCTTCTTACTTCGGTGGACCAGACGGTGCTACTACCGCTGCATTTAGAAAATCAATCGATATCCTTGCGGAAAAAACCGATGTCGATGTACAACTATTGGCAACTCCTGGAATGCGTTCTAATGGCATTACCGATTATGCAATCGATAAAACTGAAGAGAGATTCGATGCACTCTACATCTTAGACACAATGTCTTACGATCATGAGGGGTATTATGTGACAGCTTCTTCTCAAGAAGTTTCTGTGTCTAATACAGCACAAGCGTTGGCTAATAGAAACTTGGACACTTCATTCGCAGCTGCATATTTTCCAGACGTAGTGCTTAAAGACGGAGACACTGCAGTAGTAGTTCCTCCTTCGGTTCCTGTACTTGGAGCTTTGGCACTCAATGACGCAATTGCACATCCTTGGTATGCTCCTGCTGGTTTTGCTCGTGGAGCACTGCCTACCACTATTGAGACTGCTGTGAAATTGAATAGAGCTAATATGGATGTACTGTATGAAGCTGATATCAATCCGATTACTTCATTTCCTTTGACAGGAGAATCTGTTGTGATTTTCGGTCAAAAGACACTCTTGCAAGCACAATCTGCTTTGGATAGAGTGAACGTAAGACGTTTGCTGATTGATGTGAGAAGAAAAGTAAAACAAGTATCCAACAGTATCTTGTTCGAACCAAACAGAGACTCTACTCTGTCTAAGTTCTCTGCAATGGTGAATCCAATCCTTCAGAGAATTCAATCTCAAAATGGTCTCGAAAAATTCAAAGTGATTATCGATACCACTACAACAACTCAAGAAGACATCGAAAATAATACAATCCGAGGAAAAATCTTCTTACAGCCTACGAAGTCTATCGAGTTTATCTCTCTTGACTTTGTTGTTGGAAATCAAGGAATGGATGTATAATTAAAATAAAAGGAGGCGAATATATTCGCCTCCGCATTCTATAGAATTACAAAAGGAGACCGAAATGGCAGAAACATTAAGTGTACAAGATATGTTACCAAACAAATTCGAACCAAAAAGAAAGAATCGATGGATTTTTGCTTTAGAAGGTATCGATTCATATTTGATCAAAACAGCTAACAGACCGACAATCACAATTTCAGAACAAAGCGTGTCTTACATGAACTCTAAGAGATACTTGGCAGGAAATGGTTCTTTCGATGCATTGTCTTTGACTTTGCATGATCCTATCGCTCCAAGTGGTGCTCAACAAGTTATGGAATGGGTACGTACTCACTGGGAATCTGTATCCGGCCGTGCTGGTTATGCAGACTTCTACAAGAGAGACGCTCAATTGAAATTGGTTGACCCAGTAGGAACAGTAATTGAATTGTGGGATATCAAGGGATGTTTCATCACTTCAGCTGGTTTTAGTGACCTCTCTTATGAAGACGATGGTGCTTTCATGGAAATCTCATTGTCTTTGAGATTTGATAATTGTGTACTTCAGTACTGATCTTACTTGATAGATAGAGATTTACTAGTAAACCTGAGCTTGAAAGAGCTTGGGTTTCTTTTTGTTCTCCAGAACAATAAATTCCAGTAATTAGAATTTAGTATTATCACTTTTTCCCTTTCAGTATATATTCATTTTCCAATTGATCCGTGCAAGGGAATTTTATAGCTAGATCGTTCTATATTACAATAGAACGTAGATAAAATTTCGAAAAACTCTTATCGACTACGAATATACATAAACAAAAGAAGAATTTTCGTAAATATAATTCTAGAAAAATTGCAATTAGGCATATTTCTCTGTATAATATAATTGAATTATGAGGTAATGACCTCTTTTTTGTTCAACAATAGTTTATGAGGAAATTTATGACAACTAGAAAAGGAAATGACGTCTTTACTGGTGGAACTGATGGTGCACCTGAAGGTTCTATGGCTCAAGGTTGGGCTGGTGAGCGTAAAGATGTATTGCGTGATGAATTTGGATTAGAGATTCCTGTAGAAGACATACCTCTGCCTTCTAAGGGATTAGTGTATCCACCATCTTCACCACTTCACATGAAAGAGACAGTGCAAATCAGAGCAATGACAGCAAGAGAAGAAGATATTTTGACTTCTCGGGCATTGATTAAAAATGGTACAGTAATTTCTGAATTAATTCGTTCTTGCTTAGTAGACAAAAGAATTGATCCAGATGACATGTTATTGGGAGACAGAAATGCTCTAATGGTAGCACTTCGAATTACAGGTTATGGCTCTTCATATCCTACTGAGATGACATGTCCAGCTTGCAATGAAAAAGGGAAATTTGAATTTAATTTATCAGAACTTCCTTTGAAATTCTTAGAACAAGAACCTGTTGCACAAGGCTCTAATGTTTTTGAAGCCAAAGTAGACGATAATATGACAATTCGTTTCAAATATATGACTGGTCATGAAGAGAAAGAAATGTCAAAAGCCGCTGAAAGAAAGAAAAAACAAGGATTTCAATCAGATAACTTGATTACTACTCGTTATCAATATCAAGTTTTGGCAGTGAATAACATCACGGATAAGACAAAAATTCAAATGTTCGTACAAAAAATGCCTACAAAAATCTCTAGAAACTTACGAAAAGTAATGGATTCAGGAGAACCAGGAATTGATATGAAACAGCATGTAACATGTCCTTCTTGTTCTGAGGAGTCGGAGGTGAGTATGCCTTTAGGTGCCAGCTTTTTTTGGCCTGACGCCGGATGATAAGAAGATATTTCTCGAACATATATTTCTCTTAATGTATTATGTTGGTTTTACCTATTGGGAGTGTTACAATATACCTATTTGGCAGAGGATCTGGTTTATCGATCGACTTCAAGAAGAGATAAAGAGATATACTGATAAAGATGGAAATACTCAACCTACAAGGGCAGCACATCAAAATACTCAACAGATGAGAGAATTAATGGGCAGACAGAGAAATCAGGTACCTGCAAACCTTCGAAGATTTACTTAAATTTAGAAAATTGCAGGATAATTAAAGACCGGGTCTTCCACCCACTTTATAACTAAGGGTATATCATTAAAGATATAGAGGTGAATTAAGTAACCAAACGAAAGGGGAGGCAATAGCCTCCCTTAGTAGTATTTAGCCAGGATATATTATGGAAATTCTAGATATCTTTCACATATTACAGATTCAACACACTGAAGACTATAAGAGAGAATATAATGACTGTTATCTCTCTAGAGGCCTATTTCTACCAGACATTATGTGGACTGAAGGCTGGCACGATGGATATACTAAAGAAGAATTACGAGAAATAAAGAGAAAATATCGAAAAGTTTTCAAAGAAGCGCATGCTTGGGCAATAGAGTATTATGGAGATGATTATTCTCATCGAGTGAAATTGATACCTTGGGAATATCACCAGAATTTGTCTAAAAAAATAAACAAGCAAGGACACGCTTCTCAAGAATTACAAAAAAGGTATATAGTCTATGAGTATTTCAACACCATTACGCTTAAAAAATTTGGTATCCAAAGGATGTCTCCTGGTTCTTCGAACTTTATTAGAGTGCGTAGCTCTGATATTGGTGTTGACTCTTTATCTAGGGTGGCATGTCCGTGAAGTTATTGAAAGAAAAATAGATGAGATAGAGAAACAATCTTCTCAGTGAACTCGCTATGAGATTTGAAACTTAGATATAATTACACTATATCATTTATTGGAGACTATACTATGCGAAATGAAAAGAAGAATAGACTACTTATCGAGAGTGTTAGATATATTACTGGCAATCAAAAGAATCTAAAAGTCAAAGGGCCAACACCTTTTGTTAATGCTTATAAAGAAGCAATCAAAGCATCAAGAGATCTTTATGAAGCACTTCATAATGATAAGTCTTCATTAAAAGATATCGAAACATTAGTTGAGATTAGAAATAAAGCAGGTATTAAATTTCAGAAAATAACTGGAACTCGTTGGCCTTTCTAAAATTTTATAGATCTATAATTACCTCTATATAAATGGAGAGTTGAATGAGTACTGGTCCAACACAAGATCAAGTAGATATAGCACAAGCGCTGAATAATGCGTTAAAAGAGAATTCGGATATTTGGGATAAAATATCTAATTCTGCTACTAGTACTTCAGAGAGACTTCAGGAGGCTCTAAAAGATCTTAAGAAATTCACGGACCAGACAGAAAACCAACAAGAAGCTTCTGAAAAACTCACGGATACCATCAGAGACTACAACAGCGAAACCAAAGCAGGTGGAAAATCAATAAAGATCTTTGGAAAAGAAATCAAATTGCTTACTAAAGAGCAAGAGAAAGCTATGAGAGTGACTGCAGCTCTTACAACTGCAATTTCTGGTCTTCAAAATGGAATTGCTGCTACAGGAGCTGCTTTTAGTCTAATTGGTGGTGCTGTCAAGGCTTCATTTTCTATTATTAAAGGAACAATTGGATTCTTTGGAGGTCTAATGGGTGGCCTCTTTAAAGCTGCATCGTCATTCTATTCTAATAATGCTGGTGCTGTAATGCAAGCCAATGAGAATATCAGGGCATCTTTTGGTAATTTACAGGGGCCTATTGGAGGTATGGTAAAATCTTGGGGAAAAGATTTACCACAGGCTTCTAAAGCTTTAGCTGCAGCTGGTACTTCTCTTTTTAATGTGCTAGGTGATACAGCAGCCAAAATTGAAGAATTGAATAAGATAGGACAAGCTTTTGGTGAGATGATTGTAAGATTAGGTCATCATGTTTCAGGTGCCGCTGGAAAAATGATGCTTTTAGAAAAGGGTATGGGCATCACTTATGAAACAATGAAGACCATGTCTGTTAATGCCGAAGCCATGGGTGGTACTCTTGAAGAACAATTAGATTCAGTTGCTATTTCTTCTGCTCACATGGCAAAGAAATTTGGGATAGATGTAAAACAAATTGGGAAAGGTTTTTCTCAAATGGCAGCAGACACAGCTCATTTTGGTGATATTGCTCCTGCAGCTTTAGCTGCGACTGCTGCTTATGCTTCAAAACTAGGCATTGAAGTTAAGAATTTAGCTGGAATTATGGATAGTTTTGATTCTTTTGAACAAGCTGCTCAATCTGCTGGAAATCTTGCCGAAGCATTTGGAATGAACATTGACGCAATGGATATGATGATGGCAAATAATCCTGCGGAGAGAATTGACCAGTTGAGAAAAGCCTTCCAAGACACCGGTAAATCCGTAGCAGACTTATCGAGACACGAATTGAAAATGCTTAGTCAACAGATGGGTGGAATGGATATTGATTCAATGAAGAATGCTTTATCTATCCCAGTTGATGAAATGGGATTTGATGATTTTGAAGACGCTATGAATGAAGCAGGTGAGAAAATGACGCTTGAAGAATCAATGGCTGATATTGCAAAATCGATTCAAAAGCTTACTAATTCTTTAGCTGATTTAGGAAGTGGCCCATTATCTGCTATGACGAATGGCTTTATGAGAGGTCTAGAGAGATCTAAAGAATGGCGAGAGATGATGAAAATTCTCGGAGACTATTTAGTGAAATTCTTTAGATTTGGAGAGAGTATTGGACGTATGTTTGCGGATTGGCTAGGTACTCTAGGTGATGTAAAAACACTATGGAAAGACTTCTTGAATTTCGATGGCTTGGAGAAAGCATTTGCAAGAATTAAAAATGCATTTCAGGACTTTTTCAAGAATTTCAAAAAAGACCCAAAGAAAGCAGGAAGAGACCTAGCACAAGAAATCATTGGAGGAATTCAAGAATATTTCAGCGGTGTGGGTGGTGGTGAAGGAGGCAATGTCTTTTCTGGTTTGATCGAAGGATTCATATATGTTGTTGAAGGTTTTGCACCCATAGTAATAGAGAAAATAGCTTCTATGATTCAGTTGGTTGCAGATTTTATTTCAGGTAACGGTGTAGAGAATAAACTTCAAGAAGCTAGCGAATCTGGTATTGGTGGTGCCATGACTTCAGCAATGTTAACTATCTTTACTTCGTTGCAAGACACATTATTGCCTGCTTTGATGAATTTATTCTCTGTGCTTTTTGAAAAAGTGAAACCATTTTTGATAGATTTGTTGATAAAACTTTGGGGAATTGTTCTCGTGAAGACAATTCTGACGGCTTTAGTTCAACAAGCTGTTATTTCTGCTATCTCTGGTGGGTTTTCTACATTTTTAGGAACTACTGCTGCTGCAACTACAGGTGCAGGTGCTCTTGGTACCGCTGTTAATCCTGCCACAGCTGTTTCAACAGGTGCTTCTTTGCAGGGGTTTATGATGTCTACTGCTGCAATGACTCCAGCATCTATTGCGAAATTTGGAGTTAAGTTAGCAGCAATTGCATTATCTGTTTTGCCTACTCTGATTATTTTTGCTACTGAGGCAATTATTGTAGCGACAATTCTCAAAAAAGTTCCTTTTGAAGATTTGCTTAAGGGGTTTGCAACAATAGGGATGGCGATTTTAGAAATTGCTGCATTGCAATGGGTAGCAAAATTGATAGATCCAAAATCTGTTCTTAAGACTTCTTTAAGTCTTTTAGCAGGAGCTGCTTTGCTTGCTATTGGTGGTGTTTCATTTGCTTTAGCATTACTAGCAGTGAACTCTCTCATGAAAAAAGTCCCTATGAAAGAAGTAGATGAGATGTTTTGGAAAATAATTTCTGCTTTAGAGATGTTACTCATACTTTCTCTTGCAGGGTTTGCTGTAAGTCAATTTTTAGGGGGCCCACAAGCAATTGCTGTAGTTGCCGGTATTGCAGGAGGAGCTGCATTGTTAGCAGGTGCAGGTTGGGCATTTGCGGAAGCTCTTAGATTCATAGTAAAGGAATCAAAAGGTATCTATATGAAAGAAGTAGAAGAGACCTTTAAATTGATGATTGCTGCAATAGAGCAAGTAGCAATTCTTGCAGCTGCAGGCGCTCTTTTAGGTTTGTCACTACCATTGATAGCTTTAGCTGCCATAGCTTTTACCGCTGCTATTCCATTCTTGAAATATGAAGGATTAGAATTAATCGAAGCTATTAATATTTTGACTCAAGGGACCAACATCGAAATTGGGAAGTTAGAGAAAATACTTTCTGGAACTATATTGGCTTTAGATCTATTGGGAATTGTTATTGCTTATGGTGCAGCATTAGCACTTGATATACCTGATATTTGGCTTGCTACGAAAGGATTGAAACACGCGAAAGCATTCATGATAGGAGAAGATGGAGACACCGTAGGGTCTCTCTTAGAATTTGCTGAACAAGGTGGTCCATTATCAAAAATATCGGCTTTAAATATTAATAAAGCGAAACTAGAATCGAATTTAACTGCTTTAACTTTTACACTTGAAGCAATCGATGATATGATAGACAATATGGCCGGTATTGGATTTTTATCTTGGTTTGGATATATGAGACTTGCAAGCCGAGGCATAGAGTCAATGGCGGGGTTTATTTCTGGAGACACGTCTAGCAACCTAGATAGCATAGTGAGAGCATTAAATAAAGTTAGAATTGGAGATCCAAAAGAATTTTCTGAAAAAATAGATGCTATTGGAAAGCTCATTATAGCAGTTCAAAATCTCTCTCAAATTGGGATAGAAGCTACAAAAATGGCACTCCTTGGAAGCCTCTTTGGAAAAGAAGGAGATACTATAGCTACTACTTTCTCTCTCATGTTTGGATTTATTCATAAAATTCTTGGTGGATTACAGACTTTCATCAAAGAAGTGGTGACTCTTACAAATGGAATAACACCAGACTCCCTCAAGGGAATTGAAGCAGTTGCAGGTATTATTAGTGCTATAGCAAGTTTTGGATCAGCAATGTCAGGACCATTGACAAAGATAGCAACAGATCAATCTTTTGTAGACGATTGGTGGGGATCTTCCGTACAAGATAAAATAACGGCTGTTGTAGATGGTGCTAGCAAAATGATGACTAGTATTTCAAAGAAATTGCCAACTCTTTTTGAGAATTTACTTCCTGTTCTTAATTTGATTACTGATGCAGAATCAATAGAGAAAAAAGCAAATGCCCTCTCTTCTGTATTTAATGCTGTGGTCTCTATTGTAGACGCTGTTGCTAAATTAAATGAATTAGGTGCAAAAGGAAATAAATGGAATGATTTAGTTTCAACTAATTCTGAAGGATTTGAAAGACTTCTCGAGAATGCTTCAAATATGATGGAAAGCCACGCCCTTCGAACTCTTATAACTTCTACTAATGCATTCTTGAATAATATCAATATTACTGTTCCTAAAGAAAAAATTACAGCAGTTTCTGATTTTGCTAGCTCAATAAAGAGTATTTTTCAAGACTTGGGAGATTTAGGCTCGTACTTGAAAGAAGAAGGCGTAGCGAATATTACTGCAGTCTCTACTGCTCTAGAAGACCTAACAAATAGAAATTCTTTGCCAAGTACTGTTATGGCAAAGCTCAACGATGAAATGGTTACAATCTCTAATAACTTGAAAGACATGGAGATTAACTTAGAATCAATTGCGTTGAAACCGTTTTTAGATTCCACATTGAAAGCAACAGGAAAGCATGAGATTACAATTAAACCTGGACAAGTTAATATGACTGTGAACTTTAATGTTACAATGGATGCAGAACAATTGGCTGTTACAATGCATAAAGGCAATGACAAGACAAACAATAAAGGGTTCTTTGTCCTTACAGAAGAAGCTAAAAAATCTGAAGCATTTGCAGATGATGCATAGGAGGATGTATGGATATCAGACGAGTTGTAGAAATTACTAATATTATAGAGTCTCTTAGACAAATATTGCCAGAAAACCAGAGAATTCAATTTGATAAAATCGCAGAAGAAAAACTTAAGTTCTACGAAAGCGTTAATGAAAAAATAGAAACATTAAAAGAGAAAAAAGATGTCGAATAATAATGATACTACAAGAAGTAGACAGAATGCCGATGACGAGAGTACTTTTGCGTCTGTGAAGCCAAATGATGGTTCTGGCTATACTACCCTTGAATCAAAAGACGATTTATATCCTAAGAGAGTAAAGAGGCTAAAGGATTATTTAGCTGATACTACTAGTGCGAATTCTTCTAATCCAGATGTCACTTATTCTGGAACAAAAAATAAATATCCTATCGATTCTGGAGATGGTCCAAATACTAACACATTCGAACAGGAACAGGCCCTTCGAGAAGCGTTCGAATCCTTTAATACACTATCTTTTGGGACTTCTTTTGAAGGCAAAATTTCTTCTCTAGAGAAAGGAATTTACAATTCTAGTAATACTTCGGATTCTTTTATCTCTAACAATCCTGAAAAAACCAACGATATTGTCAAAACTAGTCTAGATCCAAACAGGTCACAACAGAGTCGATGGTTTGGAGTTACAAGAGAAATTGATTATCAAAAAATAAATAAAGACTTGATTTCAAATAGTAACACATATCTCTCTGCTGCTCGTGATAATTTTCTAATTAAAAATAAGAATATGAATCTAGGATTATCTAACACAAAAGAGATAACTCCTTCTTCTGAAGTAGCTATTAGCGGGTCTACAATCGGAATTGATGTAGATCATAGAAATTTGCAATTTCTTGATGATCCACAGGCTCGTTGGGGAGTGGATACTAATGGATCTAGATATTCTACGACGACTTATGGAAACAGAAATACTCATGATAATCCATTTGAGACGAAGATTAATTTCGAATTAGGAGATACTTCTGATAATAAAGTCTTGGCATTTGCAAGTGATCTCTTTGAGATATTTTTGTTAGGTATTATTAATGCAAATGCTGGGAATTTATTTCAGGTTTTGAGTTTTGCAATAAGTGAGACACAGAGCTTTACAAAAGACTCAAGCCCACCTGTAATTAATAGGTCATCGTGGGAGAATATTTATATTGATAATCCGCAACTTCAAGATCCTACGGAATTATTTAAGGGATCCTCTGGATACAATCAAGACAGTTTTAGAATATTATTACAAGATATTGACAATAACTTTTCGAGTCCCGAGATGATTTTTGATAAAGGAACTTCAATTGACGCTATCATAAGCGAATTAAAAAATGCAGGCCTCAATGAAGTAGTTAGAGCTATCAATTTTTTCTCTTACATGTTGAGAGACTTGAATATTTCTGTACCAAAAGCTACTTTGAGTAATCTTCGACATGGTGAGTATTTAAATCCCAAAAAAGAAGGTGGCAATATTGTATTAGCTTATAATATTGCAGCAGCAAAGGGATTATTGCACTTGGTTTCACATGGAGTAATTCATGGTCTCTTAGATCATAGGAACCGAGGATTCTTTGAAAATCTCACCGTGAACATTAAAAAAGAAAGAGACTTTTATAAAAAATTTATTTCTGTCGATAATCTCTTAGTAGAAGACGTAAGACATTGGCTCGGTGATTCTTATAAAATTGTGAGATTTTTTAACTATCTTGTAAATTTAGGAGATATTGTCGCTCTGAGTGATCCTAAATCTCACGTGAAATATTCTGCTTCAAAAGTACCTTTAGATACTTTAGAGAATAGTCCCACTACTAGACTAGCAAAATATCGTAAGAAAGGAATTAGGAAATCCACCTTGAGCCTTTCAGAATTGCCTAGCCAATATTTGATATTACAAGATGATCAAAAAAATGTAGCTTTAGGTAGAATGTCAGAAATAGGCAACAAATCGTATTTTGGTTCTCAAAATTCAGATAAGTCCAATGAAGAAGACAAATCTTCTAAATTTAGTGGCATTACAGGAAACCGTTTCTCTAGAGAACAAGTAATAGCTCTAGAGAACCAACTTGAAGCAGAACAGATGCCATTTTATATTCAAGATCTTAGAACAAATGAAATTATTGCTTTTCATGCTTTTCTCGGAGATCTATCGGATTCTTATTCAGCGACTTGGGCTGCTCAGCAAGGTTTTGGAAGATTAGAAGCTGCGCAGATATATGGAGGAGGATCTAGGGCTATTGGCTTGAGTTTTACCATGGTTGCATTTAATGAGACAGACTTCGATGAAATGTGGTGGAAAATTAATAAACTCACGACGCTTGTGTATCCACAGTGGTCTAGAGGTACTCTAATGGAAGATTCAGAAGGAAAATCATTTGTGCAACCGTTTTCTCAAGTGCCTACAGCTTCACCTCTTGCTAGAGTTAGGGTAGGTGATATTTTTACATCAAATTACTCAAAGCAGAATGTTGCAAGATTATTTGGGATGTTTGAGAATGATGCTAGTAAATTTGAATATACTCCTTCTACAGATATAAAAAGGAGAAAATTAAATACAAGAGGTTTGAGAATTTTTTCTGAAATTCAGAATTCAAATTTGGGATTAGATTCATCTAATGTTAAGATTTTAGATTCAGAAATAACAGTTAATTATGATTCTTTACATAAGACAATCAATGCAAAAGGTGTTCCAATCATAAGAAATGTTGAGGTAGAAGACTATCTTGCAATGACTGAATATCAAGATAGTCCCCAAAGTGAAGTTCAAAATGGAATTTCTGATTTTTTTAAGAGTGAAAATAATCCTATAGTGAAGGCCTTTGAATCTACTGCGGGTAGAGGGATTGCTGTAGCAATTAATTCAATTCAGTTTTCTTGGAAATTAGGAGAATATCCTTGGAATACCGATCCAGGTTCTAGAGCCCCTAGAATGTGTGATGTATCTTTAGGAATGACACCAATTCATGATATTACTCCTGGTCTAGACCACAATGGTATCAATCGTGCTCCTATATATGGGGTTGGTTCTTATTCAAATAATCTTAAGGGCGATCCTCACTTATCGACAGATTCTTATAATAAAATGATGCACGATATTACTTTAGAAGAAGCACAAAATCTTAGACCTCCGAAATCTCCCCATAAATTTAATGCTAATGATTATAAGGAATAGCTCTTATGATAAAAAGGTATTCGAAAGACAGAATTTTATCCGGCAATAAATTGTCCACTCATGCTGGCGTAGCTAATATCAGGCGTGCCATTGAATTGAATTTATTGACAACAACAGAAATATTTGTCACGGAATCCAAGAGGTTAGACCATCTTGCTCATGAATTCTTAGGTGACTCTCAACTCTGGTGGGTTCTTGCTGCTACTTCTAACATTGGATGGGGATTACAAGTTCCTCCTGGTACAATTATTAGGGTGCCAAATGACTTGGCAAAAATTGAGGCGTTATTAGGATGAGTAATTTAGAAGACGAAATCTACAAATTGAACAAATATCTGAATATCAAGAGTTCTGTCGATATGATTAAACTCTTATTAAATCCTAGTCTAAAAAATGATATGAGGACAGATACCACGACAGTAGAGTCTTCTCTTGAAAAAATGATTAAATCTCTTCTATCAGTTCAGAAAAAAGCCGAATTTGGCTCTGATATGAAGAGATCTATAGACGAATATTGTAATTCTCATACAAGCAAAGATAATGCAACAAAGGGTTTAGCAGATAGGCTAAAAGAACCTCCTACTGATAAAAATAGACCGCCATTTTCTTTAACTACTTGGTCTGATGACCAAAATGCAAACGGCTATCAAAGAAAAACAGGAGTCAAAAGTATCTTAGGGCTAGACGATTCAATCAAGACGTCTATATCAGTATTCGAAATATCTGAGCCTTCTTTAAATTTTTCAAATAGAGACTGTTCTTCTGTAGCGACATTTTTGCAATTGTTACCTTCTATAGAGATATCTCGAGCTGTTCCTTATTTTGATTGTAAGGTAGTTACAACAGTACAAACTAATGAAGGCGAAATAGATAACCAAAGTGTTTTTGATAATGGAATTTCTATTGGAAAATTCTTGGGAGGTAAATTAGAGAATAGCGATAATAGTGTCCTGAACAAATATTTGCTAGCAAAATTTTCTGCAGGACAAACAGTTGACAAAAAAGTCCTTAACAATATGGAGAAAAATAAGAAATCAGATTATCCTAACACTAACGCTGGAATGGAATTATTTACGACTCCACAGACTTTGGTTCAAGGAAATGGTAAATATTTTGATTTAGATGCTAGAAAAAACGCAGTAAATCCAAGTCAACAGTCCATTATGGATCCATTTAGACCCCTAATGACTTTTGAATCATTCACTTTGAATGTAGTTCCTGCAACTGGGATGATATCTACAAAACAGGCTGATGTAAAAATCAAATTACACGACAGATCTAGAATGAATGAAATTGCTCCTCTTTTGGTGCCAGCAAGAATTGGAGACGTAGATCTTCACATTGAATGGGGGTGGAGTCATCCTGAAAGCGATCCTGAGAAAAATATATTTGGAGCGCTTATCAACTCAATGAGAGTCCAAGAGATATATGGAGTTTCCAATTCTTCATATTCTTTTACCCCAGAAGGACAAGTGGACATTTCGCTTAAGTTATATACAAAAGGTGCCCTCAATGTAGCTTATGATCTCATTAAAGGGAAACCCGGAACTGATGGAGCTGATCAGCAGAAAAAATTAGAAGATGCCGTATTAGCATTTAGAGAAGTAGTTTCGAATCTACGAGGAGAAGGCTATAATTTAAAAGATGATTTGGGAGCTCCGGATACTCTAAGTAAAGCATCGTCTTCCAGAGGTATATTATCTCTTACAGAGGATCAAATTAAAGAATTGAATGAATTTCTTAAGAATCTCAAAAAAGTGAAAACTAATAATAATACTACAAGAGATGCAATGAAGAAGTTCTCCACGGCCTTTTCTGGAGCTTTGACAGCTAGTACCGATTTTGCGGCTCAGCAAACAAAGAATTTGAATGCTTTATTTAGCGATATGTTTGATGGTGATGATCCTTATTTGGTTTCTCAGGTTGTAGGTGTTAAGCCACAACAAGTAAATATTAGCCATGATACTCACATATCTTTTGCGAAATTTTTATTATTTATATTAGGGACAAACCTTTTACATGCAGAACAAAAATTTGATGAAATTCAATTTATTTTTTATCCCATGAATGAGTCCGCAATGTGGGCTAGAGAATTAAACGTGGGTCAATATCCTATGTCAAAAAGTCTCCTTAAAGACTTATTCGCTAAAGAGTTTGTTAAAAATCCTACAATGAGAATTCAGACGCTTTTGAATCTAGTTAGAAAAATTTTCATGAACAATGTAGGAGATGACGTATATGGTTTTTCTGAGTTTTATGATTCTAAGAATAGATTAGAGATTAAAAAAGAGATAAAAGAAGATAAGACGAAAAAAGCTAATATGGGTATCAAAAAACAAGAAATCATGAAAGCGTGCTATGAAACCACCGGTGCAAAATTTAAGAAACCTAATATTACCATGGTAATAGAGACTGTGAAAGATGAAAGTGGTACAAAATCTGTTTTGAGACTTCATTTTTCCGATGCAAACTGTTCTTCTTATTCTTCTTATGCTGATCTTTGGAATTCTATGAATAAATCAAATATTGGTACGATTGCAGAATATAAGAGACTTAAAATCAAGAGTACTCAAAAATCTCCTAACTTCAAAGGAGACAAGAAAAAACAACAAGAGTTTGAGAAGAATAAAGGCGATTATTCTTCTAGGTTAAATAGTCATGAAGAAGCTTTTCAAAAAGCAAAACAATTTTTTATCGATGAGAAAATATTAGAAAAAGTAGGAAATGAGAAATATAAAATTAAAGGTGGCCCAAATAGAATACGTGGCCTAATGGCTTCAAATATGCCTACACTAAAATATGGAACTGAGTACTCCGGAATTTTAGCAGCTTCTCTCTCTAACAATTCGAATCCTCAGATGGAAACTATTCAAATGCAAAGAGCTCAAAAAGACAGAAGTAAACCTAATTTGCCAGGAGATGATGGCCTTCCAATGAGGGTGAGACCAGCGCAATTGAGTCTAGACGTATTTGGATGCCCATTAGTGAATTTTGGACAGCAGTTTTTTGTTGATTTTAATACTAATTCGACTATCGACGATGTGTATTTTGTAACAGGAGTGTCTCATAATATTTCTCCAGGAGAATTTAAGACACAGATAAAATTGACTCCTATGCAAGCCTTCGGTCAATTTGGAGCATTAGAAGACACGCTTGGGGATATATCAGATATGGCTGCTGAAGAATCAGAATAGTGTAATATAATAGAAAATCTATTATGATTGATTTATGATATATTTAAATAATAAAATTACTGGCACTAAAAAATCTATAGGGTGGGATATTTCTTCTCAAGATTGGGCTTGGTCTTCTTCAGAAGGAATTTCGTACATGGATTGGATTCTTGGAGATGAATATCAACAGAATTCAGTAGAGTCGATACTGAGAATCTATGGGAAAGAAGTCAAAGAACTCATTCCGGAAAATTATTCAATAATGCTTCGATCTTTAAATTTAGATTCGAAAGCAAATATTTTGAAAATTTTAGGTCCAAAATATTCTCAAGTCATTAAGTCTCAATTGATAGAGTGTGCAGAGTGGCTTCACTCAAGAAAAGAAGATCAATATATACGGTTTTATCAAGACACTAATAAACTTTTAACTCAATTGCAGCCTGCAAAGATAGATTTGACTCGATATAGAAGTATCATGAACATGGGTATAGACTTAGGCACAGAGCCTTATATTGACGAAGATGGCACATATAAGATTCCTCCTCCTATATATTCACGTGATCGCTCTAAAACTGGTAGATTTTCGATTGTGAAAGGAGTCAGAGCCCTTACGATGCAAGCATCTCATAGAAATATCTTGAAAGATGCTTGGCAGCTTGACTTCGAAGCATTAGAGCCTAGATTCTTATTGTCTCTCTTAGGCAAGAGTGTGTCTGGTGATTTTTATACTTGGGTGGGTGAACAGTGTGGATTTAAGACTATGAGTCGAGCACAAATCAAACTCGCTGTAATATCATCAATGTATGGTCACAAGACTCAAATTCCAGAAGTCACTAGGGTCTTAGGTTTAGATGTGTTTGAAAAAGAGTTAGAAAAAGACGTCGTAAATGGCTGGACAAGGAACTGGTTTGGTAGACCTCTCAATGTGAAAGACGTAACAGGAAGACACTTAGTGTCTCTTTGGTTACAATCCACCGCTGCAGAAGCCTCGGTATTAGGTTTCCAGACATTTCTTAGAGATAATCCGAATGTCACACCACACTGGCTTATTCATGATGCCATGATTTATTCTTGCGATTCTCAATTAGAACCAAGAGGCAGTATAATTATCGAATATAACGGTATGAAAATTACTATGCCATATAAGATAGGGAGAGTAGAATGAAAAGAGATTTGATGTGGTACCTCTTAAGAGAAAATAAAGACGATAAAAAAGAAGAGAAACCAAAAGAAACTCCTAAGCCTGTAGAAAAGTCAGATTCTAAAAAAATAGGGAAACCTTTGCTTCCTTCTGGAAAAATGGGCCAAGATTTAGCTATTTTAATTAAAGAGATTCGTAAAGAATATAATACCAGTGTGTCTTCTACTTCTTTGTCAAGTTACAATGGGTCAAAATTATTGAAAAAACTAAATTTAAAGTCAAATTTAGATAAGTCTCAATGGACAAAAGTACTAAAAGACATTAAAGATGCCACTTCTATTTCGGAGATATTCTTAGATTCTAAAGCAGTAGATGACTCTCTTCTAAAAATTCAATTAGCACCAAATTGGCGTTCTATTGGGGTGAAAAAAGAAGACTCCAAGAATCAAGACAAAGACGAAAATATGTCTCGAAGATTTATCGGCTTTTGGATTACTGAGATTCTAGTTGCAATTGGCCACGATAGAAATAGAGAGGCTGGTCTTGCTTTAAAAGATTTTGATCTTCGACTTGAAGGCAATAATGTTTATATAGTTCAGACTAAGAAGTCTTAATATCGTTTGTAATCCAGCTTAAATTCAATTAATATTATATTGTCAAAATAACACTCACAAATGGAGACAATATGAGAGAACTCACTATAGATGATATTAAGAAGAATTGGAAAATATATAGTACGATTTTGACTCGACTAGAAGACGATAATATCAATAATCTGCTGGAGAAATTAGGACAACGCTTAGCACTATCACCAGCAAATCAAATTAAGGGTCAATATGGAGCTTATCTTGGTGGTTTGGTCGAGACTTCAACCAAATTAGGTAAATCTATGCAAGCGCTCAATGAATTCCACGGAAATGCTTGCGATATCAAATCAGTCTATAAGGTCGGGCTCCTTCATGATGTAGGAAGACTTGGTACGCTTACAGATGAATATTTTTTACAGCAAGATTCAGATTGGCATAGAGAGAAATTAGGACATCAATTTAAAATCAATCCAAACATAAAGACTTCTCATTTACAGAGAACTCTATTTTTGCTCTCTCAGTTTCAAATTGTTCTCTCTGAAGAAGAATTTAATGCTTTGTTAGGCTTAGATGATAAGGAAGCCAAGAATCAATTAGGGGCTATTCTCTTACATGCGAGAAATATGTTAGAAAATTCTAACAATGTAGAATATCCTGTATAATTACCTAGGAATATGATGCCTCCGTATTCATGGAGGCATTTTATATTTTAGGAGATTGATTATGCGTAGAAAATATTCTCTAATGGAAGCAATTTATGGAAATTATCCAGAAGCTAAATTGAAACCATTAAACTCTTGGGGAGTCTGCACGTGTGATGATGAGTGTGATTGTGGTGCTATTTGTGACTGTGGAGATCCAAATTGTGCACAGTGTGGAAACTCACTTACAGAAGCTGTATTGGAAGAAGACGAAGAACAAGTCTTGACTGATTGTCAAGAAGGTGATTGTGCAGGATGTTCTGAGTGTGACGGATCTATGCAAGAGAGTTCTGGATGTGCTGCTGGAGCTGGTTATATCGGCCCAATGGATGAAGCAGAAGAGACATTAGAAGAGTGAGGACAAAACGATTAGCAGTTTGCTAATATTATTTCATGAAAAATTAAGTAAAATTAAATAACTATAGCACACTATTGTGTTAACACATCAAAAGGAGAATGAAATGAGACTTACTAAAGGTCAACTAAAACAAATTATTAGAGAAGAATACTCTCGATTGAAAAGACAAGGATTGATTACCGAGTCTTTCAGCTTTGATAAGCCAGACATCAATCCGGAAGGCCAGGAAGTCGATTGGGAAGATTTGGAGTGGTATCCAAAACATGTGATTGGCGATCTTGATGCGGAACCAGCCCTAACAATACAACAAGATCAAAAAACCGGCCAATGGAGAATCAACACCCATTATTGGTCCGGCCTAAACATCTCACATCTAAGATTTGATTCACCAGCTGAGGCTGCAAACGAAGCAGATAAGTATGGAATTCGAGGTGATATATATTATGGGCCTTACGATCGATAAAAACGTAATCTAAACATTTCCTATCTTTCGTAAATACTTTTGTAAATTACCACTGCCTCCGAGTACGTTGTCTACATAACTAAAGGAGGCTATTTTATGGCTAAAACAAAGACGAAAACTACGAAACCAGGTGGCACTAACGATTTCACTAGTTCTTTGATTAGTGCCCTTAATAGTGTAGCATACAATCTTGCAATGGAAGATTCACCTACACATGTTGATTGATGGCTTGCACACTCAAGGCCTATTAAATTAACAAATTAGATCGTATACTAGTAAATGAAGCTAATAGAAGGGGAGGTCAAAGACTTCCCCCTTTTTTATTAATTTATTTTTTATCAATTGTAATACGCCGATATCTCTTGTATTATTATCTTGTCACCAATCCTGGTGATGTTCATAATAAATACTAAAAGTTAAATGTTAAACATTGGAGATAAAAATGGCGATTGATTTCGAAGCTATTAAAAAACGATTGGCTGGTTTGACTGGCACAAATGATAAACAAAAATTGATGTGGAAACCACCAGAAGGTGAGACAACTACTGTTCGTATTGTAGCGTTCCCAAATAGTGATGGAACTCCTTTTCAAGAACGTTACTTCTACTACGGTATCGAAAAATTTGGTATGTTGGCTCCTTACCAATTTGGTAAACCAGATCCTGTCAATGAACTTATCCAAAAATTGAAATCTGAAGGTACTAAAGAGTCTTACGAGTTAGCTAAAAAGCTATATCCAAAGATGCGTACTTATGCTTTGGTCTTGGTTCGAGGAGAAGAGTCAGAAGGCTTGCGATTGTGGTCTTTTGGAAAAGGCATCTATCAAGACTTGTTGAAAACAATGATGGATCCAGACTATGGTGATATTACTGATATCGAAAACGGTTTTGATATTAAGATTACTGTGACTA
>Ga0255189_1000049_pt1 | contig 23496 bp, 27 predicted proteins | sample Miss_Cont_RepC_8_FD_183620 | JGI IMG/M metagenome (GOLD analysis project Ga0255189, IMG submission 183620) | Freshwater microbial communities from Mississippi River, Louisiana, United States - Miss_Cont_RepC_8h | ecosystem: Environmental > Aquatic > Freshwater > River | place: USA: Louisiana...
CACCTTTGGATTTGATACTGCAGTAAATATCGCAGTCGAGGCGATTGATCGATTACACACCACTGCAGAGTCCCATCACCGAGCTTTAATTGTTGAAGTGATGGGCAGACATGCTGGTTGGATTGCATTGCACTCCGGATTAGCAGGTGGTGCATCTTGTATCTTGATCCCAGAGGTTAAGTTCTCATTAGATCAGGTATGTAAGTGGGTGGAATCTAGATTTGAACAAAGTTATTCACCAATTATTGTTATTGCAGAGGGTGCAATTCCACAAGATGGAGATTTGATTACTAAAGATAAAACCTTGGACTCCTTTGGGCATGTGAAGTTATCTGGCATAGGTGAGTGGCTTGCTAAACAGATAGAGGAAAAGACTGGCAAAGAGGCCCGTACCTCAGTATTAGGACATATTCAAAGAGGTGGCACCCCAACTGCATTTGATCGAGTTCTTGCAACTAGATTTGGTTTACACGCCATCACAGCTGTTCATGATGGGGATTGGGGCAAGATGGTTGCCCTGCATGGAACTAAAATTGAAAGAGTGCCACTGGCCTCAGCGACAGAGAAATTGAAGACTGTTGATCCTGCCCTATACAAAGAAGCGGAGATCTTCTTCGGTTAGTTGATACTGGCTTAATTAGCCACATCCTTAACTAAAGATTGCATACCATTACCTAATGAACGCTAACTCAATATTTACCCCAGGTCTTGTGGCAGCCCAGCAACCAACCTGGCCAGATGCTGCTGCAGTAAAAGCTGCAGTTGCTGAGTTGGAGAGCTTTCCACCATTAGTTTTTGCTGGTGAATGTGACAATTTAAAGAAGCGAATTGGCGAGGCTGCACTCGGTAATGCGTTCTGGCTTCAAGGCGGTGATTGTGCTGAGACATTTGTGGCGGCAACTGCTGACTCAATTAGAAATCGAATTAAAACTATTTTGCAGATGGCAGCAGTCCTTCAATACTTCTCATCACTTCCGGTGGTTAAGGTGGGCCGCATGGCAGGTCAATTTGCCAAGCCACGCAGCAATGACAACGAAACCCGGGATGGGCAAACTCTGCCAGCCTATCGAGGAGATGCAGTTAATGATCTTGAGTTCACTAAAGAGGCAAGAACTCCAGATCCAAAGCGATTAGTTCGCGTCTATAACACCTCATCTGCAACATTAAATTTAGTGCGTGCATTCACGCAGGGTGGTTTTGCTGATCTGCGCCAGGTACATAGTTGGAATAAGGGATTTGCAGCTGATGCCAGATTTAGCGCTCGCTATGAGGAAATGGCTAATGAGATTGGTCGAGCAATTCAGTTTATGCAATCAGCAGGCGTGGATCCAGAATCATTTAAATCTGTTGATTTCTACTCAAGCCATGAAGCTTTAATTCTTGAATATGAAAAAGCACTTACTCGAATCGATTCTAGAACAAACAATCCTTATGATGTATCAGCACATTTTGTTTGGATAGGAGAGCGTACCCGTCAACTAGATGGTGCTCATATGGATTTTGCTTCAAAAATTCACAATCCAATTGGCGTAAAGCTCGGTCCGAAAAGTACTCCCGAAGAAGTCTTGGCTATTATCAAAAAACTAAATCCTGATAATGAGCCAGGTCGCCTAACATTTATTACCAGAATGGGTGCTGGGGTAATTAGAGAAAAACTACCAGCCTTAATAGATGCAGTTACAAAATCTGGAGCTATCGTGCTTTGGGTTTGTGATCCAATGCATGGCAACACATATGAAGCGCCAAGTGGGTATAAAACTAGAAAATTTGATGATGTTATAGATGAGGTTAAGGGCTTTTTTGAGGTACATAAGAAATTAGGTACACATCCTGGCGGCATACACATTGAATTAACTGGTGATGATGTAACTGAGTGTGTTGGTGGTGGAGAAGCTATCAGCCATGAAGATTTATCTTCAAGATATGAAAGCGCTTGTGATCCAAGATTAAATCACACTCAATCTCTTGAACTCGCCTTTTTGGTTGCAGAGATGCTGAGAGATCGTAAAAAGTAACTCTTTTCTAATCCGCTAACTTAAGTTAAAGTCGGTGGATGCTTCACAGTGCTACACATAAAACTCCAATCGGTGAGCTCAATATCATTGTTGAAGAGCATGTTTTACTTGCTGCAGGATTTAAGTCTTTAGAGAATTTGGTTGTTCGATTATCACCAGAAGATGCTGACAAAGAGATCAAACACATGGGAAAGATTCCAGTTATTTCTGAGTTAATATCCGATTACTTTGATGGGAATCTGAATGCATTTAATCCAATTAAAGTAAGGCAACCAGGTGCAAAATTTTCTCAGGAGGTCTGGAAAGTCATGCGGAAAATTCCAGCCGGAAAAACGCTTTCATATGCCGAGTTAGCCAAGCGAGCAGGATCTGCCGATGCTATTCGAGCTGCTGGTACTGCATGTGGCAATAATTTAATTGCACCAATAATTCCATGCCACCGAATAATTAAAAGTGGTGGTGCGTTAGGAAATTATGGCTATGGAATAAAGGTTAAAGAGTGGTTACTAACGCACGAGGGCGCTTTTTAAGATCTCTGGTAGGACTTCATTTACTAGATTAATATCTGAATCATCAAGGTCTAGATGCGTTACAAGTCTTAAGTACTTTGGACCTAACGGACCAGTAAGTACACCTTTTTCTTTAAGTTGAGCGGCTAACTCTTGGGATGTGATATTTAAACTTGATAAATCCAGGCCGACGATATTTGTGTCTACCATCTCTGGTGTGATTACTTTAGGTGCGATTTTTGATACTGCCTCGGCGATTGATTTCGCACGCAGATGATCATTTTTTAGAAACTTAATATTATTTTCTAGGGCATAGTGGCCAGCAGCTGCAACCAGGCCTACCTGTCGCATTCCGCCACCGTATCGCTTGCGCCACTGTCTTGCCTTAGTAATTCTCTCCTTTGATGAGATCATTAACGAACCTATTGGAGCACCAAGCCCTTTTGATAAACACACGCTCAAGGTATCAAAGTGTTTTCCATACTCTTTGAAATCTACCCCAGTTGCCACGTGGGCATTCCAAATTCTTGCTCCATCTAGGTGCATTGAAATACCAAGTTTTTGGGTTTCCTGACGAAGTTTTTTAATCTGGTCAATTGGTTGCACAGTTCCACCACCAAAATTATGAGTATTCTCAACAGCAATCGCGGTTGTTGATACTAGATAAGGTCCAGAGTCTGGTCGTGCAATATTTAATACATCCTCTGCCCTTAATAAGCCACGATCTGCCAGCCAAGTTCTAGTGGTTATTCCACTGAAAACTGCACCTGCTCCAAGCTCTGCTCTAACAATATGTGAATTTGTCTCAGTCAGTAACTCTTCACCGGGTGCAACTAACATTCGGATCGCTAATTGATTTGCTAAAGAACCAGTAGGACAAAAAAGAGCGGATTCATGGCCAAATAAATCTGCAACTCGTTCTTCAAGTGAATTAACAGTCGGATCTTCACCATAAACATCATCACCAACCTCAGCCGAAACCATAAACTTTCGCATTTCATCTGAAGGTTTAGTTAAAGTGTCCGACCTAAGATCAACTACTTTATCTGCCACTTTTGTTTGCTCCTGAATGAGTGTGTTTTGAATCAGACCAAATTACCAGTGCCATGGCAAGTAATACTAGAGTTCCACCGCAAATTATTCGCCAAGTGATCGGATCATTATCAAAGTAGAGTCCAAAAAATAGTGCGAATGGAGTTTCCATGGCAAGTAGTACGCCAGCAACAGTGGCGCTCATAACTGATTGGGCCTTGGTTTGGATAAGAAATCCCAAAAAAGTTGCAAAGAACGCGGTGTAGAAAACTGCTGACCATACTGCATTATCTGGTGGGAGTTGAAAACCATCTTTTAAGGATAAAGCAAAGAAAATTACGGCTGAAACTAAAATTTGTATCAATGTTAATGCGTAAGTATTTTCTCCATCACTCCACTCACCTAAGGCGACAATTTGCCCGGCAAATAGTAAAGCGGAGATCAAAACCAAGATTTCCCCGATACCAACAGTGATGCCATTAAATGAAATAAAGTAAAGACCGATTGTTGCAACCAGCACTGCTAACCATTGAACTTTGAAAATTTCTCGCTTTAGAAGTAGCCAAGATATTAGGGGCGTAAAGACTAAGTAAAGGCCTGTTATAAATCCGGTATTGGAAACTGTTGTTTGGGTAAGTCCAAATGTTTGGAATATGAATCCACTGCAAAGAAGTAATCCGATTAAAACTGCTCGCTTAACAAATTTACGGTCTAATCCTGTTAAAGATTTTGGTTTGTAGATGAACATAAAAGCAGCTGCAAGAATAAATCTACTTGCCAAAAAAGAGTAAACGTCCTGACGAACTAGAGAATCTTTCATAATCAAGAAAGCCCCACCCCAAACTGCAGTGGTGGCAAGCAATCCTAAATAGAGAAATACTTTAATTTTCATTTATTTATCTCGCATCTTTTTTAACATAGCAACTTCACTGCCATGTTCTGGTTCAGCTCCAGGAGTTTCTAGGATTAATGGTGCATTTAAAACAGCCGGATGGGCTAATAATTCTATGAACGGTTTGCTGCCAATTTCGCCCTTGCCAATATTCTGGTGACGATCTTTTAGGTTCCCGCAGATATCCATGGAGTCATTAGCATGAATCAATTGAATTCGCTCTATGCCAGCAATCTTTACCAATAGATCCATCGTTTCAGTCATGCCTCCAGGTTTTTTGATGTCATGACCAGCTGCAAAAACGTGGCAGGTATCAAGACATACGCCAACCTTTGGGTGCCACTCAAGGGCTTCAAAATACTTAGTTAGATCATCTAATTTCTTAACTAAAGATTGGCCTTGACCTGCAGTTGGCTCAAGCAGCAGCCAAGGGTCGTCATCTTTTAAGTTATTTAGAATTGGCATAACACCTTCATGTATTTGCTGCCATGCTTTATCAACATGTGATTCATCAACAGCTGAGCCGGTATGGACAACCACTCCTTTTGCACCAATTTCTCTGCCTCGCTTAAGTGAATAGGCAGTTGCGGCCAATGAATTTTCATAGGTTGAAACTGTTGGTGAACCTAGATTTATTAGGAATGAAGCATGCACATAAGTTTCAATATTGTGTTCAGCAGTCTTGGCTTTAAAAGCCCCATCCATTGCAGGATTGGGTGCTGAAGTTGCCCAAGTTCTGGGGCTTGATGCAAAAACTTGAATTGCATCCGCTTTAATAGTTAAGGCATATTCGATTGACCGCGTGGCCATGCCTCCAGAGGTTGGAACATGTGCTCCGATTTTAGGAAGTGATTTAACTTTAGCCATCAGGGGAGCCTACCTGAGAGGTGGCTAATTTTATCTATCTTAAAGTGAGCGTAATTACAGCGCCTTGTTTAACTTTTGTGCCAATGGCAGGTGAGATGTTGTTAACCTTTCCTGAACCTTTGATTACAACTTTTAGTCCTAAATTCTCAATATCTAAGCTAGCGTCGTTTTTATTCTTACCTAAAACGTTGGGCACAAAGACAAACTCTGGTCCCTTAGAAACAACGACTGAAATTTTGCTACCCAAATCAATTGAATCAGATTTATCAGGGCTTTGAGAGATAACTTGTCCTTTGAAAATATTGTCACTAAATTTATAGGTAACATCTACATCAAAGCCTTTTTCCGTTAACTCTGAAAGCGCTTCGTCGCCACCTTTACCCACATAAGATATTAGAGAAATTTTTTCGATTCCCTTACTAACTTCAATATTAACAATCGATTTACGTTTAACCGCCTCACCATTTTTAGGATCGGATCGGACAACAAATCCTGAAGCTAATTGCATATCAAATACTTCATTGATATCACCCACTGTTAAACCAAGTTCAGAAAGTTTTTGAGAGGCAACATCTGGGGTTAATCCCTTGAGATCTGGAATTTTAATACGTTCCTGACCTTTGGAGATTACTAAACCAACAGTGCCAGCAGGAGAAACCTTTCCGCCGCCACCAGGTCTTGAGGAGATTACCTTCCCTTTTTCAATATCTTCGCTAAATATTTCTTCGGCAACTTCAGCCCCAAGTCCTATTTTAGAGAGTGTTGATTTAGCTTCAGATTGAGTCAGACCCACTAATGAAGGTACAGAGATTTTTCCTACACCTAAGAACTTGTAGCCACCAAAAAACAATCCAGCAACAAGTATTAGGGCGATTACTCGATTTCGCTTTACCCTTCTAGAAACTTTACGTTTTTTCGTTCTCACTGAGTCCTCTGGTTCAGAAACATTAATGGGCTTTGTTGAGATTAATTGAGAAGTTTTCTCTTTCAAGCCTCCAAAGGCAGAACCTACAGAAACTTTCTTACGTTTACTCATTTTAGGCACTACTGGCGGCAAATCAAGTTCCAAACTTAACTGCCTGCGTTTTGGATCTAGTTTTGCTTGGATATCACGCACTTTATTAAGTAATTCCTCAGCATCCTTTGGCCTCTGATCAGGATTTGGATCGGTTGCTTCAAACACTAAATCTGCAATTACATCAGGAATATTGCCGTTTATTTGGTTAATTTTTGGTATGCGATCATTGACGTGACGATATGCAATTTGAATTGGTGTTTCGCCATCGTATGGCTTCTTACCAATTAACATCTCGAACAAAACAATGCCAATTGCGTAAATATCACTACGGGCATCAGCAACACCTCGCTGAACCTGCTCTGGTGATAAATACGAAACGCTACCAAGGACAACGCTTGATTCAGCAGTCATCGTTTGAGCCATGGAGGTGTTTCGAGCTAAACCAAAATCAGCCACCTTTATTCGGCCATCTTTTGAGATTAAAATGTTTTCTGGCTTGATATCTCGATGAATAATTCCAATTTTGTGAGCAGCCGCTAGGGCGCTAAGAACTGGATTTATTATTTGAATGGTTTGTTCGGTATTTAGAACTCCATTCTCGTTTAAGAAATCTCTAAGAGTTGTGCCCTCAACTAATTCCATTACAAGAAATACTGCAGGTGGTCCACCTTCATTCCAACCTTGGTCTTGAATTGAAACTATATTTGGATGCGATAGCGCGGCAGTGGCCTTTGCCTCTTTAATAAATCTTGAAACAAATGCCTCATCGTTGGCCAGGTGAGCGTGCATGATTTTTACTGCCACTGGGCGGTCAAGCCGAGTGTCTATGCCGGCGTAAATTGTTGCCATTCCACCGGCTGCTAAGCGCCGTTGTAGCAGGTAGCGATTATCAATCAGCTCACCGGTTAGATCAGACACAACGAAAGTTTAGAGAGAAAGCTTGAAATTTAGAGTTTATGGCACGCCAGATATCGTGTAATCCGCAGCTTTATTGGTTAATTCAGCAGAGAAATGTTTGTTTTGGTCCACTAAGAAATTTAACATTTGTGCTCTAACCACCTCACCATCGCGAGCGATCACCCGTTCAAAACCAGATTCAGCATCAAATTCCACCCATATGATTCGCGAAAGCATTTTTCGGAAAGCACTCTGTCCGGCCCCAACCCCCTCCAGAAACAAAGTTTTCGTCGAGGAAATTTTTACGGTTTCACCAAAAACGTTTTGCTGCCAATTAAATTTTCTATAAATCACCTCATTACCCTGCAAAAATGGGTTAAGAATCTCATCAATAACTCGCTTTGTTAATTCCTTCGATAGTGGATCTTTCCAACCACTGTATAAATCATCCATATGGACTATTTGACTACTGAGAGTATCTAACTGTAATTGCGAAGCAAGAGTAGTTTTACCTGACCCAGCAACACCATCGATTGCGAAAACATGTGGGGAGGTGTTGTCAATTTGCTTAAGGTTTGAAAGTAAATCTTGATAACTAATCAATTTTGAATTTTTCAGACTCTCGGAGCCAGCGCACCCAACCCCATATTGCAATAGCTGTGAAGATTAAGTATAAAAAGCTAGTTAAATACAAATCACCTTTAAGGTATTGATAGGTATAGGCAAGATCAACAATTACCCACAAAGGCCAAGCCTCAAATCGTTGCCAAATCATCAGCAATTGAGCAATAACACTTCCAACGAATCCAAAGGATTCAATTGCAGATGATGTCGCCCCAATATTTGTTAAAACTGGCCAGATAACAAGGGAAGAAACAAGTAACATTGTGACTACTGAGATTCGTTCTTTTGCTTTTAATTTTCTAGGTTTGACTCCTTTTGGTCCCCACCCAAACCAACCCCAAATTCCGCCAGCTATAAAAATAAATTGAAGCGCAGCACTTGCGTAGTATTGAGATTGAAAAAACAAAATTGCATAGAGAAAAGAGCTAATTCCCCACCATGGCCACGTTATGCGTGGACCAAGTACACCAAGAATTACACCTATAAGCGAGGTAATAAAAGCAAAAAATTCTAGAATAGACATAAAGAGCCCCTTTCCAATTCGCATTACCGAACTGGTCAATCGGTCGGCCTGAATTTCAAGCCCTCTCAGCTAAATTTCTTAGCTCCCGTGTTATTTATCTTAGCCTAAAAGAAAGTTGTCTATAGTTATCAGGTGTTGAAATTCGGCTACATGGCGATGATTGTATTCACGATCATTGGATCATTTTGGTTGGAAGTTGTCTTAAAAATAGGTGTCCTACGGCGCACCAAAAGATTGGTGCTAAGTATTTTGCCGGTTTCACTTTTTTTCCTACTATGGGATGCATATGCAATTGATCAGGGGCACTGGTATTTTGATGAGAAGCAAATACTAGGAATTTTTGGACCTTTCGATATTCCTTTAGAAGAGTTCTTGTTTTTTACTTTTATTCCGATTGCAGCGGTTATGACAATTGAGGCAGTCCGAACAGTGAAAAGGCACTGGACTGTGGGGGATGAGTGATGGTTTACACCGATATTGCAGTTCTAGCCTTTTTATTCTCAGTGATATTTGATCAGTTTGTTATAAAGGCAAGATTATTACGGCGCGCAGTATTTTGGACAAGTTATGCAATTATTTTGCCATTTCAGCTAATAACTAATTGGTGGTTAACATCAAGAAACATAGTTATGTATAGCCAAGATGCAATTATCGGAACACGTATTGCATCTGCACCAGTTGAGGATCTGCTTTTTGGCTTTGCCTTAATACTATGTGTGATGAATATGTGGATATTTTGGGGCAGAAAAGGTATGCAGAAGAGATAGTTATTTTTTAAATTTCGAACGTATGTAGGCAGGTCCTGCGACCTTTAATCTTCGCCAATTGGAAGTTTTTGCCCTCTGAGTAAAAACTTCATAATCAATCTTTTCTACTTCATCAACAATTCCACAGTAGAGCTCACTTGCTGCCAAAATGCATTCACGGCTTCCAGGGCTTAGCAATTTTATCCCAGAGTCAGATTCTGCTTGCAATTTCCTAACTCTACGAATTTGTTCTTTAAGTGCACTACGTATTTGTGGTGTAAGAACTTTATCTTCTAACATGGTTCGCGTAACGCCATGAAACTGTAATTCAGAAACTGGTAGATAAACTCGACCTCTATCTAAGTCCTCACCAACATCTCTAATAAAATTTGCGAGCTGAAAAGCTACACCTAATTTTTCAGCTGCGCTTTTGGCTTCATTCAGATCTGAAGGAGAAACTGTTCCTAAGATGTGAACCATTTGTAAGCCAATTACTGCAGCCGATCCATAAACGTACTCATAAAGATCTTCATAAGTTTGATACTCGGTGACAGTGAGATCCATTTTCATTGAGTGCAAAAAAGCTTCAAAATACTCAATCGGAATCTTAAATTTTATAGCAGTGTCAACTAGCGCAGCTGCTACTGGATCCTTACTGCTACCGGCTTGTAGATCTTGCAGAACTTGATCGCCCCAAGCATTTAATGCATCAGCTTTTTCAGCATCAGTTAATGTTGAATTCAGGTCATCGACTATTTCATCGGCATATCTAGCAAAGCCGTACAGAGCATGAACGTGTGGACGTTTTTCTTTTGGTAATAATAAGGTGGCAAGATAATAAGTTTTCCCGTGGAGTGAATTTAGTCTTTTACATTCAACGTACGAAGCTCGAAGCCTAGGATCTGTTATCCCAGCTGCGGTTAATTCATCCATCGATTACTTAACTGGCCCAACAATTCTCTCTGCAGCTAATCTGCCAGAGATTAATACCATCGGGACTCCAACTCCTGGTTGTGTTCCAGAACCTGCAAATACAATATTTTCATATCCCTTAGCTAGATTCCTAGGACGAAATGGACCAGTTTGGAAAAATGTATGGGCGCTAGCAAATGGTGCTCCTTGCTCCATGCCTTGGTTCTGCCAATCTAGGGGAGTTGTTAGTTGTTCAACTTCGATTCCTGCGCCAAACCCGGCATAGCCACGAGCTTCTAAAGCTTGAATCATTTCATCGCGGTATTTAGGCGCAGTTACTTTCCAATCTATGTTGGCACTTAAATTTGGAGTAGGGAATAAAACATAATAGGAGGATTTACCTGCTGGTGCTAAATCTGGATCATCTTTTGAAGGAACTGTAACTAAAATACTTGGATCACTCATAAGTGTTTTCTTTTTGATTAATTCATCAAAGACGCCATCCCAAGACTTTCCAAAATGAATATTGTGATGAGCAAGATGGTCATAACTCTTATTTGATCCAACTAACAAGGTAACGCACGATGGAGAATATTTCAGACGCTTTATCGACCTTGGTTGGCCGCCTAACAGATCTTGCCAAGCAACTGGCAAATCTGGATTTAACACAACCACATCACAAGGAATACGTTGCCCATCATCGGTTATCACGGCAGTTGCCCTGCCATTGCTTCGCTCTAGTGAAGTCACAGTTGTGTTGTATTTAAAAACTACTCCGTGCTTTTCCGCAGCGCCCGCTAACGCTCTTGGAACAGCATGCATTCCACCTTTAGGAAAAAATACGCCATTAACTGAATCCATATATGCAATTACGGCATATATTGCTAATGCTTGTTGTGGGCTAACACCGGCGTACATTGCCTGGAAGGAGTAAACCTTTTGAGTTCTTGGGTCTTTTAGAAATTGATTTACTTTTGGCGCCAAACGTCTAAAGCCACCTAAAGCAATAAGTCTTGCTAAATTTGGAGTTAACAAGTTAAAAGGTGAATCAATATTTCTATCAATAAAATCATTCATTTCATACTTATATAACTTCGTCACAAAATCTACATATTTTCCATATCCAACTGCTTCAGCTGGGCTGATGCTTTTTGCGATCTCTTCCTGCATCTGATTGGTATCTGCATGCACATCCAGTTGGGAGCCATCATGATAAAAAGCTCGATACAACGGTTTAAGTGGAATTAGGTCCAGCCAATCTTTCAAATCTTCGCCAACACAAGCCAGTGCGTCTGCAATCAAATCTGGCATGGTCAAGACCGATGGTCCGGTATCAAATGCAAACCCAGATTTATTTAACAATCCATTACGACCACCGGGAACAGATTCGCGCTCTACCACTGTGACTTTGCGACCGGCACCAGCTAATCGCAATGCAGCACTTAATCCAGCAAGGCCTGCGCCCACAACTACAACATGGTCGGTGGCACCTTTAACTCTGGCTGGCACAATTAAATCTTTCTGTTAGTAGCAAGGATCGCAAGTTCTGTCAGTAACTTCTTACCATCTGGGCTAATTCCATCATGGTTTAGTGCAGATAGTGAAGTGCTAGTGAGTTCTTCAATCAAGGTTTCAATGTGAGAAGTAGCACCTGTATCTGTGATTATCTGTTGGAGATCTGAAATCATGCTTGGAGTGAGATTTGGATCTCCAATATGTTTTTTTAATTGAACAGATTGGGAAGTATTTGCTCTCTCTTGCGCGATCGCTAAAAGGGCAGTGCGCTTTCCTTCTCGCAAATCATCGCCGGCTGGTTTACCAGTTTCAGATGGATCTCCAAAGACTCCTAATAAATCATCTCTAAGTTGGAATGCCTCGCCAAGTGGTAATCCATAATTTGAGTAGGCCTGTATTAATTCAGCAGAGCCACCGGCTAGCGCTGCGCCAAAATGTAGTGGTCGTTCTATCGTGTATTTGCCAGATTTATATCGTGCAACTTTGAGGGAACGTTCAATACTTTGAGTTCCTAAAGATTGTTCGTAAACATCGAGGTATTGCCCAGCCATAAGCTCTACTCGCATCTCATCATAAATTGGAAGCGCACGAATTAAATCTTGACTTGATATCCCAGAGTTATGCAGCATCTGAGCTGACCAAATAAGTGCTAAATCGCCAATTAAAATAGCTGATGCCACTCCAAATTGAGTAGAGGATCCAACTAAGTGATTATCGACGTGCATTTTTTCAAAAGATTTATGAATGCTTGGAGCCCCGCGCCTGGTATCAGAGGCATCCATAACATCATCATGTATTAATGCACATACATGAATTAACTCAAGACTTGCAATAGCTGAGACCAATTCCTTATTTGGCTGGGCAGATGCTCCAATTAATCCAACGTATGCAAACAATGGACGTAATCTTTTTCCGCTATCGAGTAGGAATTTTTCAAGCGCAATTCCAACTGGGTCTAATTCAGGTCCGATTTTGGCAAGGTACTTATTTTCCCGCTTTATAAACTCAGTAAGGGCTTGATTTATCTCAGCACGAATCACTTTGAGATCGCTAGTCGCAGAAAAACTCACGGCGCAACGGTACCCTGCCTGCTGTGAGCAATGATCAGAGAGCGGCTTCCTTCTCCTTGGAGTTCTTCCCACCAAAGGATTTGGCAGGGGAAGAGCGGCTCTGGCAGGTCTTGGCACAACTTCAACCTTTAAAGCCAGATTTTGTATCAGTTACCTATGGTGCTGGTGGATCCACGCGAGATCGAACAATTCGGGTTACAACTGAAATTACTGATCGCACCCAAATCCCAACAGTTGCACATCTAACCTGTGTTGGTTCAACTAAATCTGAATTAGTTGAGGTTTTAAATCAATATAAAAAATCTGGCATTAAAAGCATTTTAGCTTTAAGGGGAGACCCGCAAGGCGGGCCAACATCTAAATGGCAATCAATCCCAAATGGATTAGATCATGCAGATGAACTTGTTGAGTTAGCGGTGCAAATAGGTGGATTTAACATTGGAGTTGCAGCATTTCCAGATGGTCACCCTGGCTCAAATTTTGATTTAGAAAATGATATTGATGTGCTTTTGCGCAAAGAACAGCTAGGCGCTTCTTTTGCAACAACTCAATTCTTCTTTGAATTTGAAAAATGGCAAGGCATCGTGGATCGATTAGCAAAGCGTGGGTCTAATCTTCCAATCATCGCGGGCCTTTTGCCTATTACCAACTTGAAACAATTGAATCGCATGGTCGAATTAAGTGGCGTGAAGATTCCAAATCATATTTCAAAAAGATTTGAAAGTGCAGGCGATGATCCAAGTGAGATCAAAAAAATAGGTATTGATATTGCAACTGAGCTTGGTAGTAAATTACTAGCAGCAAAAGTTCCAGGGCTTCATTTCTATACAATGAATACCGCTGAATCAACAATTGTAATTGCAAAGAATTTAGGTTTGGTTAAGTGATGACAAAAGATGAATTCTTTTTATTCTGGAGCAAGTTGCATGGTGATGCAAAGGTTTCAGGAATTGTTAAGGGTTGGCTTAGTATCTCTTATCCTGTGTCAAAAGCTTTAGCCAAAATACGAGTAACTCCTAATGCACTAACAATTTTAGGCTTAGTATTTGGAATCTTGCTGTATATGAATTCAAATACAATATGGGCGCCATTGATATTAATAATTTCACTTATTTGCGACGGTGTTGATGGCAGTCTGGCAATTATTTCTAGACAATCCTCAAAATGGGGTGCCCTATTAGATTCAGTAGTTGACCGACTTACTGAAGTTTTTTGGGTTTTAGCACTTTACAGTTTGGGAGTTGATTCAAAGATTCTAATCAGCGTTTTTATTTTGGCTTCAACTCAAGAGTATCTGAGGGCCCGCGCAGGCGGAGTTGGGTTAAAGCAAGTGGGCGTGGTTACCGTTGCAGAACGTCCAGTAAGAGCCTCATTTATATTTATAGCTTTGGTTGCATTTAATCTAAATTTAGAGATACTCAATCAGATTACTTTTGTTTGGTTGATTTTGCAAGCAATTAGTTTCTTAACGGTTGTTAGATTTACTGCTGCAAAATTGAATTAAGCTTTACCAATAGCCTTTGCAACAATCTCAGCACTAATACCCACTAGCGGCAAACCACCTCCTGGATGAGCTGAACCTCCGACACAAAACAAACCTTTTACCTTTGATCTATTGCGAGCTCTTAGGAATGCCGATGCCGCAGAGTTACTTGAGGTTCCATAGATAGAACCACCAGGGGCCATCGCATAACTTTCAAGATCAAATGGAGTTCGAATTTGCATTACTTCTAATCTGCTAGATACATTCAAACCTAACTTATCTAATTTATTAATTATTAATTTGGCATATTCATCTCCGCCGCTTCGCCAATCCCAGCCGGTTTCTACATCATGACGTGGGGCATTAACCAAAACAAACCATGCTTCTTTGTTGCTGGACTTGACCATGGATGGATCTTTTGGAGCACAGATATAAATAGTCGGATCATTTACTGGAATCTTTTTCGTGAAAATCTCTTCAAACTCTGCATCATAATCTCTCGGGAAATAGACATTATGGTGCTCGATGTTTACTGGCTTGCCTCTACTGTTATCAAGTCCTAAAAGTAGCGAGAATCCAGCAAGTGATTTAGTTGCAGCTTTTAGCTTACGCCGCTCACTCTTTGCAGCGGATAACTTTTTATCCAGTAATTGATTGAATACATACTCTGCATCTGCGTTTGCAACCACCAGATCAGAATTAATTACTTCGCCATTTTGAGTTTGAAGGCCGGTGACTGATCTATCTGATGTAAGAATTCTTGTGACTAAAGTATTGAATTTAAACTCAACGCCAAGCTCCCGACACCTTTGTTCTAACGCCACCGATAGTTGGCCAATGCCGCCCTTAATGTGCCATGCTCCAAAAGTGCTCTCAACAAACGCAATAGTAAGTAGAACGGCAGGTGCACTCCTTGGATCACTACCGGTATAAGTTGCATATCGATCGATGATCATCTTTAAATGTGGGTCTAGATCAAATTTATTACTTAGCTTTCGAAGAGAGGTAAACGGAGCAATTTGTTTTACTTGAGAAAATAAATCCCGGCGCTTAAGCAAGGGCCAGATTGAACTTAATTCTGATTCAACAAATGATTCACGGGAAGCCTGCCACATCCTCTCCGATCGATTAATGATTTTTTCCCAGCCCTGACTTGCGATTTTTCCGAAAGACTTTTCAATCTCTAGGTAGGTTTTAGGATTAGAAAGATTTGGAAATACAACAGATTTTCCATCTGAAAAATGGTAGCTAAATGCAGGATCCACGGGGGCAATATCTAAAATATGCTCAATTCGTTTTCCAGTCTTAAGAAATAAATCCCGATAAACAGCTGGAAGTGTTAACAGTGAAGGGCCGGTATCAAAACCATAATCACCAAACCATTCAGTTCTGCATTTACCGCCAGAGCGATCGCTATTTTCATAAATAGTTACCGCATGGCCTTGTTTTGCTAATCTTGCAGCAGCGCTCATGCCGCCAACACCAGCACCTATTACAGAAATTTTTGCCACTTAGATCACCGTTCTATCTCGCCAAGTGATTGTTTTAGTTAACTTTCCAAACCAAGAGAAAAGTATTAATCCAAGCAGGATCAAAATTGCAATTGGATGAAAAATCGCAGTATTTGGAAGTGAGCCAGTTCGAAGTGATGAAATTATTCGACTTAATGTGATCAAGCCAAATGCAATTAAACCAGAGGTTGAAGCTAGGCTGGCAGAGATTATTGGAAGTATTCCAGTCATTACCAGCAGGGTAATTGCCAGAAATGTTCCCGGTAGTGAGCCAAAAGCTTTCCATAAGGATTTTTGGTAACCTTTGAATAAATCCATTGTGTTTTTATACATATGGCAAGTTGCAATCTTGCTCGCTTCGGCTACGCCACCTTTATATCCTTGCTTAAGTAAATTTCGAGCTAACATTAGATCATCCAATACTTCTGCTTTAATGCCAGCATGAGCACCTGATTGAAAATAAGCATCTCTTTTAATTATTAAAAATTGCCCGTTAGCAACTGCCATAGATCTAATTGAAAATTTCTGGGCAATTAGTAGTGGTACCGATGCTAACCATGACCATTGCAGAAGTGGCTGAAATATTTTTTGAACAAAGCCAGAGGTTAGTTGGCGAGGGTAGGGGGAGATGAAATCCCAATTACCCATTTTTGAAATTGAGCTTGCCACCGCGTAATCGCCCAATCGCACATCAGCATCTAAAAACACTAAGTAATCACCCGTACTTTTCTCAGCAAGTTGCTGACAAGCCCATAGCTTTCCAAGCCATTTTTCTGGCAATGCTTCTCCAGATATCAACTGGACGTTAGGAAAAGCTCTTATTTCACTTGAGGTGTTATCTGTTGATTCATCATCTAGGGCTAGAACCTCAAGATTTTCCAAACCTTTTTGCTTTAATATGCTGTTTAGACAATCCTTAACATTTTCTTCCTCATTTCGCATTGGAATTAAAACTGAAACAGTGCCAGGGACCTTATTTGGTGAATTTTTAATTACACGGATTGTCAATGAGTTAAAGATTACTAAGGCTAGTGCTAGTGAAGAAAGATAAAGTGAAATTTCCATTAATTATTAGCTGGTGGACCAAATCGCAGTAAGAAAATGTATGGCAGAAGGAATATTCCAAATACAAGCCCACCAATAAATGCCACACCTGTACGATCAAAGAAGAATAGATTTCCAACTACACCGGCAAACCAGGTCCACATTAAGAAAAAATCAGGAACTGCAGTTGAAGTGGAAACTTTTCGTCTATCAACTCGCAGTACTACGTTAAGAATTGCCATCAACCCCATCCCAGTTAACAGCCAACCAAATGCATTTGAAAGTGGAATTTCAGGTTGAAATGGCACATGTGAGCCAGTGAAATTCCATCGCCATCTTTCAGCTGAAACCATTTGTGGATCTAGAAATAGATCCCACGCCATCATGCCAAAACCTCCGTATAGGAATACCCAATTTTTCGTCACTTTTCGAGCAGCAAGTAACACGGGGTGAGCCAACATAACCCAAGCAAAGGGAACAACTAATGGAACACCATATATTTGATAACCCAACGTGGGTGAGTACTCATAACTTCCAAATGGCCAACCACTTCGGCTACCGATCTGTTCCACAATGAGGGCATAGGAAAAGGTAATAAAAAGAAATTGAAGTGAGTAAACAAATCCATATGCAACAGATGCATGAATGAACATTGCTGCAGCAGCCCAATAAACGGTTGCAATTGTTACAACTCGTAACGGTTCACCATCAATTAAGGGGTAGGAGATTTGCAGACCAATTGCAACTAACAAGGTTGCATATAATATAAAAAGCTTCCAACTAGCAACCTGCCTACGAAGATTTTTTCTTGGGTAGAACTGGCGTAGTGACATGGGCTAATTGTGCCTTATTACTTGAGCAAGCCTTGCTCTTCTATAACTGCAAACCGCGCAAATAGCTCCTCGGAATACCATTTATTACTTTCAGTTGCTGCAATGGCTGCAACATGAGCCCGTCCTTTATATGCAAAATCGCGAAGTGAAGCAGCACTTTCCCAAAGCGAGAAGGTTCCCTGTAATCCAATTGGTGCCTCACCGATTCCAATTGCAGCAATTAGGCCAGGTGATTGATGCAAACTTTCCGTAACAGGCGGAACAGCCTTCCAAAACTGAAAATTCTTTCGCCAAACAATTCGCGCTCTAGTGACCGCCGCTACTTTGCCACTCCACTCAAACTTTTCAACTAGAAATGGATCTTGCTTTGACCATAATCCATGTGAGGAGATGGGTTTTAAAATAACTCGATATTGATTATTTGATATTTTGCGCCATAGTTTGATCACATAAGAATTTTCCAGCGCATCAAGATTTGATTCTTTAATTGTAACTAAAATTCCCCAACGCAATTGATCAGCGTCCCTTGGCGTAAAGCTTTCACCTTTACCGGTTCCTAGTAATTTGATAAACCCGATTCCTAAAACTGGCTTAAGAAGAAATTTATTGGTTGCCATATTTAGGATCGCAATTGGAAGGGCTAGTGGTTTAATTCGCCAGAAATATACGACTGTAATCAATGGGAGACTCCAGCAGTTTGCAGAATTTCTGCAACTACTTCATTTGGGCTATCCCACATTGGCGCATGTCCAGTTTGCGGCAGAATGATCCACTTTGAATGGGCCGGGGCAAGTGATCGTTCCTGACATGTTTTCGCAGGCAAAGTGTGGTCGCTGTCGCCAAAAACAATGGTGATTGGAATTTGTGGATCAATTTGCTTATCAAATCTTTTACCCAATAACGCATCCCATGCTGGGAAGTAACCAGAAGATTGAGCCATTGCAGATGTTGCATCTAAACAGATTTCATAACTGAGTTCTTTCCAACGAGGTGAGACTGTTTCAAAGCCAATTTTTTTGGCCCAGGTGTAATTCAAAAGTGATGGTGCAAGTTTTTCTACGCCACTTGCCATAACACGCAGTGCAAGCTCTCCTGGATACCTAGATGTGAATGGGGTAAGCCACAAACCAGCTGGCGCTAATGCGGTAATGGATTTAACTTCGGTAGGGTTTAAGGCCGCTATCTCAAAACAAACCCAACCACCTAGGGAGTTTCCAACTAAATGAAAACTTTCAATTCCAATATTGTTTAGATTTTTCATTACCAACTGGGCAAGTGAAGTTGGATCCATTTTTTGAATTGGTGAGTATGGTGTCCGGCCATGACCTGGTAAATCGATTGTGACCACTGAGAATTGTTTGGCTAGTTTTGGAATAATTGGTCGCCAAGCTGTGGCAGCAGATCCCATGCCATGAATCAAAACTAGCGGCTGACCCGCTCCATGAGTTTCAATAGCAAGTTTCACAGAGATAAGATTACCTTCTGATGATAAATCTTGATGTAGCGCAGTTCTCTGAGAAAATCTCCGATCAGAAGGTTGTAATTCTTGATGTTAGAACCGCCGCTGAATTTGCTGAAGGTCATATTCCCAACGCAGTTAACATAGATATTTACTCTGATTACTTCACTGCTGATGTTTCAGCTTTAGATAAATCCTTCGAGTATGCAATTTACTGTCGCTCAGGTAAGCGTTCAGTTGATGCAGCTACTGTGATGGATGAAATTGGATTTTCCACTTCAAACCTAACTGGCGGAATTATTTCTTGGGTAGATGCAAATAAAGAAATTACTTGCTAGTTAAGGTTGGAATCAACTCCTCAACAAGTTTTTTGATCTGATCTCGAATTGGTCTAACAAATGCAACGCCTTGGCCTGCTGGATCAGGTAGAACCCAATCTAGATATCTTTTGCCAGGAAAGAACGGGCAAGCATCCCCACACCCCATGGTTATCACTACATCAGATTGTTCAACCGCTGAGGTAGTTAATACCTTTGGTTGTTCATTTGAAATATCTATGCCAACCTCTTTTAAGGCTTCAACTACCGATGGATTAATTGAGTCAGCAGGAGATGAACCAGCTGATCTAACTTCAACACGATCACCTGCAAGATGGGTTAAAAATGCGGCAGCCATTTGTGACCGACCAGCATTGTGAACACATACAAAGAGTACGGATGGTTTACTCATCTGATTTTTTACCTGCAATAGTTAAATTCTTTGCCATGACCAGGCCAACTAGTGCACCAATCAATTGAGCAACCACAAAGAGCAATATAGAATTTAATGCAATACCGGTAAAGGAGATTGTAAATACTCTGCCAATTGTTATCGCAGGATTAGCAAATGAAGTGCTTGAGGTAAACAAAATTGCTCCAAATATCCAGATTGGAACGTAAATTGCAATTAATTCATCTTTTTTGCTAAAAGTAAGAATTATTAATACCAATACGGAAGTTGCAAACACCTCAGAAAAAAATATATTTGAACCATCTCGAATAATTGTTGATTGCTCTAGAAAACTTTGGTCATAAATTAGATTGGCAATTCCAACACCTAAAATAGCGCCCAGTACCTGTGCTGCAATATAAAGGGCAGCAACTTCATTTGAAATCTTCCTAAGAATTACCATCACCAAAGTAACTGCTGGATTAAAATGAGCACCACTTGTCTTCATCCCCACCTTAATTACAACAGCTAGGCCAAGTGCAGTAGCCAGTGCGTTAATCAATAACTTAACTCCACCATCTTGAGCAAGGTTTGTAGCCATGTGTCCCGAACCGACAATTGCAACTGCCAAGATCATGGTTCCAATAAATTCCATACCGATAGCTCTTTTTTGTTTCATCCCTGCCTCCTTGATGGAAAAGAGTTAGATTTGAGTCAAAATAGTAAATCCGGCCAGGCCAATTAATAAAAAAGCAAAGCCCCGTTTTAGATGAACAGTTGGTGACTTTGCTGCCAATCTGGAGCTATAGCGAGCGATTAATACCGCAGCTAGTGAAATTAATACTGGATAGCCCCAATCAATCTCTTGCCAAATTGAAAATTTGGCCAGGAATGCGGTTAAGCAGTTGAGGGCAATAATTAGTAGTGAGGTACCAGCAGCTTTGTTTTGGGGGGTATGAAAAAACAAAACCAAAACAGGAATTGCTAAGAAGCCGCCACCTATTCCAAATAAGCCAGTTAAGGAGCCAATTAATAGGGAGAGTAAAACCAATGCCCAGACTGGAATCTTCTTTTCAGGTGAATCTTTAATCGGTCCTTTAAGCATTGAATATGCAGCGCCAATTAAAACCAGTGAGAACCCAATCAAAATTAATTCATCTGCAATCTTTGCGACAATCAAACCGAAGCCAATATTGGTTAGTAGGCCAAGTGCCCAAATCGTTAGCGCCTCTGTAACTAATACATCTTTGCTTTTAAATTTTGGGCCAAGACCTGCAACTGCGGCTAAGAAAACAACTGCTAGGGCTGCGGTGGTGGCAGCGACCGGAGTGAAATCAAATAGGTAAAGTAGAATTGGAACGGAGACCATGGCCCCACCTGCGCCAATAAATCCAAGCACTGCGCCAATAAATCCTCCGCTAAGTAGCGCGGTAAGGATTAAGCCGATCTCCATAACCTGATACTCCCACATATTTACCAAATAACGGCAGAAAAAAACCGCCCCCATGGTTTATTACTAAGAGGGCGGTTTTTACTTAATTTAATTTAGCTAAAAAACAGCAGTGTTCCTACGTTGCTGCCAAAATCCGCGCCACCACGTAGTAGAGCAAATATGATCAATGCTGCACCAGCAAGGGAAAGATCCTTAAAGAATGCAATTGATTCATTTTGCTTCGCCGTGGCATCACTTTCTTTCCAAAATGCATGCATTAGGAAAGCAGTTGGAATTAAGAAGATGGCAATTAATAGCGCACCAAGATCAGCATAGAATCCAAGCACGATATAGATCCCACCAAGTAGAATCATTAATCCGCTTAAATATACAGAGAACTTAGCCATTGGCACTTTCTTATACTGGGCATAACCGATCATTGCCTGGGCCTTTGTGAAGTGATTTACGCCAGAGCTAATGAAGAGCAATGCAAACAGCACTCTGCCTGCTATTAAAAGGATTTCTGTTATTGACATGTATTTCCTTACCGCTAGTTTTCGCCCAATTGGGCCTTGGAAATAAAGGTAAGGGCTACTGTCAGGTATTTAAACTAAACTATGGGTGTGTTTAATGAAATTTTCTTTTTTTATTGTTGGCGTGATTAAAGAATGAGTAACGCCGAGCAACTTGCGACCATCTTGCATGTAGATATGGATGCTTTCTACGCATCAGTTGCAGAGAAAGATAATCCAAAATTAAAAGGTAAAGCGGTGGTGGTTGGTGCTGGCAGACGAGGTGTGGTCTCTGCTGCAAATTATGAAGCACGTAAATTTGGAATACGGGCAGCAATGCCAGTTTATAAAGCAAAAGCATTAGCCCCACATGCAATTTTTATTTCACCAGATATGGCTCGTTATGAAGAGGTATCAAGGGCGGTTATGAAAATATTTGAGGAGGTAACCCCATTAGTTGAACCAATCTCATTAGATGAGGCTTTTCTCGATGTGACTGGATCTAAAAGATTATTGGGCACCGGTCGACAGATTGCAGATTTAATCCGCAGGCGAGTCGAAGAGCAAGAGGGTATTACCTGCTCAGTTGGAATTGCTCACAATAAATTTATTGCAAAAATCGCATCCAATCACTGCAAACCAAATGGGGTATTAGAGATTGATCCAGAAAAAGTTTTAGATTTTCTTCACCCCCTTGCTGCAAACCAGATTTGGGGAGTAGGGCCAAAGACTAATGAGCAGTTAATGAAGATGGGCTTATTAACAGTTGGCGACATTGCAAATACTCCACGCAGTACATTGATTCGAGTTTTAGGCCAAGCAAGTGGCAGCTCCTTGTATGAATTAGCTTGGGGACGAGATTATCGAGATGTTGAGACTGAACATATCGAAAAAAGTATTAGCGCCTCTGAAACCTTTGATCTTGATTTAGATTCGCAAGAGGAAATCTTGAAGGAGTTTTTACGTTTAACTGAGCGTGGTGTGGAGCGGATGCGAGAGAAGGGATTTGCAACCAACACAATTTCGATAAAGGTAAGGTTTGCAGATTTTAAAACTATCTCAAGATCTAAAACTGTTGATTTACCAATTACTGGAACACAAGAAATATTCGAGGTTGTGAAAAATCTTTATCTCGCCTTAAATCTAGATCGGGTTTTGATTAGGCTAGTTGGCATCAGCCTTGATTCATTAGTTGAGGATGCCGATGTTAAACAGTTAACACTTGGCGAGCGCACTACCGGCTGGCGCCAGGCAGATAAGGCGATCGATCGAATTAAGGGCAGATTTGGCGCAGGTAGTCTTCGGCCAGCCAGATTGGTTGAAGATCACCAAGATGAATAGCCAGTTAGGGTTTTCAAAATAACTCTAAGTGCTCTATATTTCGAATATGGCCCTATCTGATCATGAACGAAAGCTATTAGCTGAGATGGAGGCTGCCTTAGAGCAGGAGGATCCAAGACTGCTCTCTACGCTTACCGGCAAAGCCCGTACCAGACAAAGCTCTCGAGCCTTGCTTGGCCTAAGCATTTTGGTCGTAGGCCTGCTTGTTCTAATTAGTGGCTTAATCGCTCAGGCAACGGTGGTTGGGGTAGTTGCATTTTTAATCTGCCTTGCCGGGGTGCTGTTAATCATTACAAATATCTCCATTAAAACTGGTGGCAAATCCATTAAAAAGCCGGGCTGGGGCTCAACCCTTGAGGAGAGATGGGATCGCCGCACCAACGATAATTAGTTAAATCACCTCGCTTTCGCTGCCCCTTGACCACCCTGCTGGGTGGTTTTTTTATGCCCATTTACAAAGGGGAGGGTGGGGGAGGCAAAGTGGGTGCGGGGGGTTGAAAGTGGGGAAAAAGGGAGTAAAGTGGTGACCTAGGGTCAATTATTGAGCGTGGGG
>Ga0255189_1000061_pt1 | contig 19841 bp, 22 predicted proteins | sample Miss_Cont_RepC_8_FD_183620 | JGI IMG/M metagenome (GOLD analysis project Ga0255189, IMG submission 183620) | Freshwater microbial communities from Mississippi River, Louisiana, United States - Miss_Cont_RepC_8h | ecosystem: Environmental > Aquatic > Freshwater > River | place: USA: Louisiana...
ACGACGGTTTTGCCATGCATCGCTGACCGCATTCATTAGTTTTATAAACGATGGTTTGGGAAAGTAAGTACCGCCATAAAAAGGGTTGCCAGCGGGGCTCATAAATACGGTCATCGGCCAACCGCCGCGTCCAGACATTGCCTGCACTGCATCCATGTAAAGAGCGTCAATGTCTGGGCGCTCTTCACGGTCGACTTTGATGTTCACGAAAAGCTCGTTCATTAAGTTTGCTGTTTCTTGGTCTTCAAAACATTCGTGGGCCATGACATGGCACCAGTGGCATGCCGAATAGCCGACTGAGAGCAAAATAGGCACTCCTCGGCGTTGAGCTTCGGTGAATGCCTCGGGTGACCAACTAAACCAATCGACTGGGTTATTCTGATGCTGTCGCAGATATGGGCTTGTTTCGAGCGCCAGACGATTGGTCATTTAATTTGTTACTTCGTTCTTATCAACAATCTCAAGAACGACAGTTTGCGCCAAACCAGAGTATGGAGTTTTTGGTTCTGCAAAAATTCTGATCTTGCAGGTACCACTCGTATCTGCGATCAGGGACTGTCGGACAATTTTGCAAGGTCCTGAGACTACGCGCGCACTTGTCTTGCTTCTTGAAGCGCTGACTACCAAATCTTTAATCGGTGTTTTAGTGCCAACTTCAAGAGTTGAAATTGTCGTCCATATTGCTGAAACTTTTGGAGTGGTGGAGGAAAATCGCATCTGTGGCGTGCCTCCAACAGAAATCAAAGTGCCAAATCTCAAATATGTGCCGATGTCTCTTCGGGTTGGTGCGTATACGCTTTTTTGTGCGCGTGAAATTGCCACGCAATCCAAGGGAATTGCAAGCGTCGCATCGCCAGGTGATAGACAGCGGTACCACTGCAATCTTTCACTTTCTGGAATTTGCACCGTTCCGCCAATGGATTCTTCGCCAACACGGCCGAGCGATGAAACGGTTGGAAAGACGACCTCCTCCGCGAAGAATCCGAGCGCCTTAAATATTGCGTAAGCGTCTATTAGTCCGGCACCAAATACTTCGTCGCGTCCTGCGGTGCCGATGTCTTTTGCAGTTGCGATGATGACTTCGCGAACCTGAAGAGCACTAAAGTTAGGTCGCGCAGCAAAAATTAATGCGGCGACTCCACTGACATGCGCGGTTGCCATGCTGGTGCCACTCATCGTTACATAAGGTTCATTTGCGCCTGCACATCGGCGAGAGATGTCGACAATCGCGTCGCCCCGAACGGTGGAGCAAATATTGGTGCCAGGCGCGGAAATATCAATGTAGGCGCCTCGTTGATTGAACGACGGCGCATTCAGGGTTTGGTCGACTGCTGTCACAGCAATCGCTAAGTCATTGCCAGCAGGGTAAGTGGTGCCTGCCGTCGGACCACCATTGCCGGCTGCGGCTACGACCAGTACTTCCTTTTCGGCCGCGTATTCGAGTGCAATTTGCAATCCGCCAGTTTGAACTGCTCCACCTAAAGAAAGGTTGATGACTCGAGCGCCTTGATCAACAGCGAAGCGAATCGCTTGGGCAAGATCGACTTCTGATCCATCACCGCGCGAATCAAGAATTCGAATTGGCAGGATTTTTGCGTCAGGTGCGATGCCGCTGATTCCAATTGCGTTGTCGCGTTGGCCGGCGATGATGCCAGCCACATGTGTGCCATGTCCTACTTGATCGACATCTGTTGATGACTCGGTTATTCGACCGCGGACAATTGCCCGGCCGGCGATTAAGTTTTGATTCAGATCAGGGTTTGGGCCAGAGCCAGAGTCGATCACTGCAACAGTTACGCCTTTGCCAGTGGACAAAGGCCAGATTTCGCTGGCATTTATTGCGTGGACGCCCCATTGAGATTCGAAAGCCGGATCATTTGAGGCTTGCGCAATCGTTGCCCCAAGAATCGAAATCGGTAGTGAACAGATGAGTGCAAAGATGCCAAAAGCCAAAAAATTCTTGCTCGAATTTTTCATTTGACTTTAAGCGCCAGTTGAGTGAAAACCACCGTCGACATGAATAATCTCGCCGGTAGTCGCCGGAAACCAATCGCCTAAAAGTGCAACCGCACTGCGGGCGACGGGAGCAGAATTATTGACATCCCAACCCAGTGGCGCGCGATCGCTCCAGATATCTTCGAACGCACTGAATGACGGAATCGACTTTGCCGCCATGGTGCGAATCGGTCCGGCCGCTATCAAGTTGCATCGAATATTTTTTGGTCCGAGTGCTTTAGCTAGATACCGATTCGTGCTTTCTAAAGCAGATTTCGCCACACCCATCCAGTTATAAGCTGGCCAAGCGACCGTATTGTCGAAGTCGAGACCGACGATTGTGCCTCCTGAAGTCATTAGTGGCACAAAGGCATCAGCCAAAGTCTTGAGTGAGTAAGCCGAGATTTGCATTGCAGTAGATACGTCTTGCCATGTTGCGGCCATGAAGTCGTCGCCAAGGCAGGCAGCAGGTGCAAAACCAATTGAGTGCAAGACTCCATCGACGCGTCCAAGAATTTTTTGAATCTCTTGTCGGGCTGTGACGGTGTGTTCTTCGATTGTGACGTCAAATTCAACAACTTCAACAGGCGAATCAAGTTTCTTGGCTGCACGTTGAGTTATTGAGAGTCCACGACCCGCACCAGTTAGGACAATTGTTGCACCCTCTTGCTGAGCAAGTTGCGCAACTCCGAAAGCTAACGATGCTTCGGTCAGAACGCCGGTAATGACAATATTTTTTCCATTTAGAATGCCCACGCATTCAACGGTAGTTGGTTTGAACAGGTTTTCTCCTGAGCAACGCAATGCAATCGCTAGATGCCTTTTATAACTCGTATTCTTGCCCTACCGATGGGTATCGTTGCCAAGTATGCGCATTGGCTTCTTGGGCGGAACAGGTCCCGCGGGCAGTGCATTAGGTCTGAGATTGGCATCAGTGGGCTATGAGGTTGTGCTCGGTTCGCGCGACGCTAAAAAAGCACAAGATGTGTGTGATGCTCTGATCAAAAAATGGCCCGACTATAAGTTGAATATTTCTGGCGGCGACAACGATCAGGCGGCCCGTTGCGATTTGATTGTCATCGCGACTCCGTGGGATTCTGCGGCGACAGTTGTTAATGAACACACACAAGACTTAGCAGGAAAAATCGTGGTGACGATGGCAAATGCGCTCGTGCGAGTTGGCAAAGAATTTCAACCTCTCGTTCCTCCGCGCGGAAGTATCGCCGCGCATGTTCAGGCTGAGATTCCACTGTCGCGCGTAGTGGCTGCATTTCAACATTTGCCTGCCACTGAGCTTGGAAGACTCGGACATGAAGTTGACAGTGACGTTTTGATTTGTTCTGACGATCCAGTTGCGACCGCGACGGTTGGCGAGATGGTCGCAAAAATTCCGGGGTGCCGTCCCTTAAATGCTGGCACGTTGTCAAATGCTTTGGCTATCGAGGCATTTACGGCTGTTTTGTTGCAGTTAAATGTTCGATACAAAACCAGAGTTGCGCCTCGCCTTACCGGAATACCAGAGCGCGGTGGTGCAGTTTGACGCTGAGGCTTTATGACACGGCGAAAAAGCGTGTCGTAGACTTCGTTGCTAACCAGCAGGTCTTGATGTATACGTGCGGAATAACTCCGTACGATGCAACACATATCGGACATGCGTTTACTTTTATTACATATGACGTGTTGCAACGAAGATTGATAGACCTTGGGCACTCTGTGAAGTGTGTTCGCAATGTCACCGATGTCGATGACCCATTGTTCGCCAAGGCGCGTGAGTTAGGTGTTCATTATCTTGATCTCGCCGCCGGAGAAGAGGCGCGGTTCAACGCCGATATGCGGGCACTGAACGCTCTGGACGTTTACAGCACGCCACGTGCATCTTCGGCAATTTCTGACATTCGCGGGTTTATCGGCATGGTTATCGAAAAAGGTTTCGCCTATCAAGCGGGTCAGAGTGTTTATTTCGATGTCTCCAAGTTTGGTTCGTTCGGTACTGTCTCGAATTACGACAACGACACGATGATGCGACTAGCCGCCGAGCGCGGTGGCCAAATCGAAGATCCTCACAAACGTCACCCTCTTGATTTTGTATTGTGGCAACCGTCTGCCGCTGACGAGCCGAGTTGGGACACTATTTGGGGTCCTGGTCGTCCTGGTTGGCATATTGAATGTTCGGCATTGGCGCTACGCGAACTTGGCTCAACAATTGACCTGCACGGTGGAGGAAGCGACTTGATATTTCCGCATCACGAGTGTGAACGTGCGCAGTCTGAAGCAGCAACGGGCGAGTTGTTTGTCAAACACTGGATGCATGTAGCAATGGTGTTCATGAATGGAAGCAAGATGTCGAAGAGTCTGGGCAATCTTGAATTTGTAGATCGTTTACGTAGGCAGCATGATCCGCGTGCGATTCGGCTGGCTTTGATTGCAAATCATTATCGACACGAATGGGAGTGGACACCCGAAGCGATGCCCGCCGCTCATAATCGCTTGCAGATGTGGTCGCAGGCTAATTCGGGCGACGGTAGTGCGGGCTTCGAACAAGTTCGCAATGCGCTTGACGATGACTTAAATGTTCCAGCCGCAATTACCGTGCTTGATGACGCCGCAAAGTCTGGTCACAATGTTGCTTTTGGCGCTCGATTGTTGGGTGTCGAGGTTTAGAGATGGCGCGGCGTAGAGCCAAAACTGCGAGACAGTTTGATCCGTCAAAATTTGTCGGCGCAACAAAGTTTCAGACTCGCTTCAGACCGTTTTGCAGATTTTTCTTCACGCGACTCTGGAAGTTTTCATTGGTGGGCTTTGAACAAATTCCGCACACTGGTCCGGCAATTTTGTGCGCCAATCACATCAGTTTTCTAGATTCAGTGTTTTTGCTTACATACTCACCACGCAACATGTCGGTGGTTGGTAAAAGCGAGTACATGGACTCTTTCAAGACTCGTTGGTTGTTTACAAAAATAGGCATGATTCCGCTAGATCGCTCGGGCGGCGAAAACGCATCGGCGGCGATGGCCTCAGTTGAGGCCGTGTTGTCACGGGGCGAACTTTTTGGGATCTTCCCTGAAGGTACAAGAAGTCGAGATGGGCGACTTTATAAAGGTCGAACAGGCGCTGCACGTTTGGCACTGAAGTTTGGTTGCCCTGTTTTTCCGGTCGGCATAACCGGCACAAGCGAAATAATGAAACCAGACACAGTGTTGCCAAAGTTTGGGAAGCACTGCACGATTGTGGTTGGTGAGCCGATTGACACCCAGAAATATTTATCGCGTGTAGATTCTCCAGAAGTTTTGCGCGAACTCACCGATGAGATCATGGTGCGAATTCAGGCATTGACAAAGCAAGAGTATGTTTACGACTATGCGCCAAGGCGATCAAGCGTAAACCGAACCCATATCTAAAACCGCCGCAATCTAGACTAAAGGCGTGCCAATTAATAGTTCTGTAATCAAAGTGCGACTGCCTGATGATTCGGTAAGAGAGTTGCCGGCCGGCTCTACAGGTCTAGATCTAGCCCAGTCAATCGGCAAGCGTTTGGCGCAGGCTGCAGTGGCAACAGTTGTCAACGGTGTTGAAACAGATCTAGGTGTGACTCTTGCTGACGGAGCACAAGTTTCGATTGTTACTGCAGATTCAGACGCAGGTCGTCATGTTTTGCGGCACTCAACGGCACATGTTCTTGCGCAGGCGGTCGTTCAACTTTTTGAAGGTGCCAAGTTCTCGATTGGTCCAGCAATTGAAGATGGTTTCTACTATGACTTTGAGTTGCCGAATAACAAAACCTTCAGCGATGCCGACTTGGTGGCAATCACCGAGCGCATGCAGCAGATTGTCGCTGCTGATCAACCATTCGTGCGTTCTGAAATGTCTGCAGACGATGCGTTAAAGGTTTTCAGTGATCAACCGTACAAATGTGAAATCATTCAGCGGGTAACAAAGGGAGATGCAGATTCAGTTGATGCTCTTGAGGCCGGCAGCGCCGATGCGGTCAGCGTCTACCGAAACAGCGACAGCTTTGTCGATCTTTGTCGAGGGCCACACGTACCGTCAACGAGTCGGCTCGGCCACTTTGCATTGATGAAAGTTGCTGGCGCGTATTGGCGTGGTAACGAAAAGGGTCCGATGCTTCAACGCATCTATGGCACCGCCTGGGAGTCGAAGTCGGCTCTTGCTGAACACTTGCATCGACTCGAAGAAGCCGAGAAGCGAGATCACCGTCGCCTCGCAGTTGAAATGGATCTTCTGTCGTTTCCGCAAGAACTTGGCGGTGGGTTGGCGGTCTGGCACCCGAAGGGTGGCATCGTTCGAAAATTAATGGAAGATTACAGCCGCGAGCGACATCAAAATGGTGGCTACAAATTTGTTTTCACACCGCACTTAGCAAATTCGCATCTATTTGAGACTTCGGGACATTTGCAGTTCTACAAAGACGGCATGTACCCGCCAATGGAAATGGATAACGGCACTTATTATCCAAAACCGATGAATTGCCCAATGCACTGCTTGATCTATCGCGATCGTCAACGAAGTTATCGTGAGCTTCCGCTGCGATTGTTCGAATTGGGCACCGTGTATCGCTACGAACGTGCTGGCACGCTGCACGGTCTGTTGCGAATTCGAGGTTTCACCCAAGACGACAGCCATATCTTTTGTACAGAAGAGCAAATGGCTGACGAGATTGCTTCGCTGCTCGATTTTGTGTTGAGTGTGTTACGTCGTTTCGGTTTCAGCGACTTTGACTTCAAGCTCAGCACACGCAACGAAGACAAGTCTGTTGGTTCGGACGAAATTTGGCAAAAATCAACAGACGCATTGCGCGAAGCGTTAAATCGACACGGCTTGCAATTTACAGTTGCTCCGGGTGATGCGGCTTTCTACGGACCAAAGATCGACATTGATGTGCGTGATGCAATTGGCCGAAAATGGCAATTGAGCACGATTCAATGTGATTTTAATCTTCCTGAGCGATTCGGTCTTGAATACATTGCAACTGATAATTCGCGAAAGCGTCCGATTATGTTGCATCGTGCATTGTTCGGTTCGATTGAGCGATTCTTTGGCGTACTTCTCGAACATTACGGTGGGGCGTTTCCGACTTGGCTCGCACCGGTTCAGGTGCGAGTTCTAGCGGTCGCTTCTGCGCACGAAGAATATGCGGCCAAAGTTGTTCAGCAGCTAGTCGAAGATGGGTATCGCGTCGATCTACTTGTCGCTGACGAGCAACTCGGCAAACGTATTCGTGCATCGAAGCTCGAACGTATTCCTTATGTATTGGTTGTTGGCGATGATGATGTCGCCAATTCAACTGTCGGGGTTAATCCGCGAGGTGGCGACGTGCGTCGCGATGTGCCAATGAACGAATTTCTTCGACAGCTTTCAGCAGATGTAGGCGAGACAAGAAGTGTTGCTTGATCAATTGATGGCCCAATCGTGTTAGAGCGGATCTGGAATGGCTGGCGAGCCGACTATGTAGTGCATGGCCAAGGAGCACAAAAGAAGTCGGACCAATCAGTTTTTACTCAGATTCTAAATAGCGACATGTCTGATGAGCAGTGCTATATCGTGCACCGAGGCGAAAAGGTTTTCGCGATAATGAATGCGTTTCCATATACCTCCGGTCATTTATTGGTCGTGCCATATCGTGAGGTTGCCGAGCTTGAAGACTTGACTCAGGACGAAACCTCAGAACTTTGGGCGACTGTAACTGATGCAGTAAAAGTCTTGAAGTCGGTGTATAAACCAGAAGCAATGAATGTCGGTATCAACCTTGGTGCAGCCGCGGGCGGCAGCATCGCGCAACATTTGCACGTGCACATCGTGGGTCGATGGGGTGGAGACACAAATTTCATGGTCACGACGGCAAACACAAAAATTTTGCCTGAAGCACTAGATGTAAGTGCAGACCGAATTCGAAAAGCCTGGGAAGTTAAATAGTGAACGTGACCTGTGATGTCTGACTCTTCTAACGAGATACGCGACGAGTTGCCGAGCGATTTAAACGTCACGGCATTTGTAGGTCCATATAAGTTTCCCGACAACAGCAGGCGAAGAATTCCTGGCTTTATTTATTTGGTTATTGCGGCCATGAGTTTTGCGTTGTGGGTTTTGCAGCGTGACAGCGAATTAGCGCTTGTCAGCGACGGTTTTCTCGGTGCAGCCGTATTGCTGGCCCTAGTCGGTCTGTTTTCTCTTTCGTCGTCTTGGCGTATGACGGTAGATGAAAAACTTGCTCTCGTGCATGCAACTCGTGCAGTTGATTTTGCCGTGGGTCATGCTTCTGCGCAACAAGTTTGGCGTGGCTTTCGTAGTCGACCAACTTGGCGCGTGATGTGTTACAGCGCGCAAGAACCGCCATTGCAGCGCGGATTGGTTTTGATAGATGCCATAGACGCGCGAATTGTCGAGTGTCTAGTTGAAACAAATCCAGAGAGTTAGGCTAGAAACATGTTTGATGGCAGATTTCGCCACCAGGTAGAGCGTGTTGTTCGACCGGTTGGTGAGCAACTTCGCAAAACCAAAATCTCACCAGATCATTTGACGCTGTTGGGCTTAGTCGTCGCGTTTGGTGCGGCTGTGGCGATCGGGTTTGGCGCTTTACGGCTCGGGTTGTTGTTAGTTGTTCTCGCCGCCTTGCCCGACTTACTAGACGGAGCCTTAGCCAAAGCATCTAACCAGAGCAGCCAACGTGGCGCTTTTTTTGACTCGACAATTGATCGAGTAACTGATGCCGTGTTGCTTGGTGGTGTCGCCTGGTTCTTGGGCTATCAAAGAGGCGCATACGCTTCGGTTTTGGTGTTTGCCGTGATGGCAGTTTCGTCTTTAATTTCTTATCAGCGAGCGAAAGCCGAGTCGCTTGGGTTGAATGCCAAAGGTGGGCTAATGGAGCGAGCAGAGCGAATCATTTTGCTCTGCGTGGGTTTGCTTTTTGACGCTCTTTTGTTTTGGGCAATGGTTCTGATGCTTGTTTTGGTCACGATGACAGCCGTACAGCGATTCATAAAAGTTTGGAAGCAAGCGGCAGTTGCGCCTGCGACGGCCGACCGTGTCGCCTTGCGTCAGTCACGACGAGCGTCTCGTCGCGCTCAACGCGACGACCGACGACTTCGAGTGGCACGGCGTCGTCGTGTGCAGTGACGAATAATTCAAAGGCACAAATAACAGCATCGCGTACTGACGCTTTGACAATCTTTGGTTATAAGTTCGTCAGCCGTCTTGCCAGAATTATTCCAGCTTCGGCAATAGCAGTTGCGACCGCGGTCGTTGTGCCAGTCGTTTGTGCCTTCATGCGAAACCAGCGACCGATCGTCGCGCGCAATATGCGCAGGGTCAACCCAGAATTGCAGGGTCACAAACTACGTCACGCGGTGCGAAAGTCATACGAAAGTTATGCACGCTATTTCATCGAGACTTTTAGGCTGCCGATGTTGAGCAAAAAAGCTATTGATTCTAAAATCTCAGTTACTGGTTTTGAGTACATCGAGAATGCACTGAAATTCGGTAAAGGTGTGATCTTGGCGTTGCCACATTTGGGTGGATGGGAATGGTCCGGTAGATGGTTGATTCATCAAGGCCACAATTTGAACGCTGTTGTTGAAAAACTCGAATCGCAGGCGCTGTTTCAAATGTTTGTCGACTTGCGCACGAGCTACGGGGTCAATGTGATTCCGCTAGATGACAAGGCGGGTGTTGCGGTACAAGAAGCATTGGCAAAAAATGAGATCGTGGCATTACTTTGTGACCGTGACTTGCAAGGCAACGGCATAGAAGTTGAATTCTTTGGTGAGCGAACAACCGTGCCCGCAGGTCCAGCATTCTTCGCATTGCGCACCGGTGCGGCGTTGTTGCCGCTCGGCACGTATTTTGCCAAAGGTCTTGATCAGCACGAAACAGTCGTGCGACCCGCGATAAATGTTCAGCGCACAGGTTCATTGCGCGACGATATGAGTCGTGTTACTCAAGATCTAGTTCATGAACTCGAGGCATTGATTAAGAAAAAGCCAGAGCAGTGGCACTTGTTTCAGCCGAACTGGCCGAGCGACAAAATTGTCGAGATTAGTTAGTTGTAAGCATCAAATAATTGACCAATTGCCTGTGCTTGGCCGCCAGAAGTAGACGACATAACAGCGATTGGTAATACGCCTATTTGCGACCAACCATAGAGTCGTTCGCGCACGGTGTCAGCGTCACCGGAAATCGTGCAATCATCTAGCCATTCGTTGTCCATCGCCGAGATGATCTCAGCGCTGCGTGATTCTTTGGTTGATTCTGACAATATTTTTTCAAAAGTATCAATTTGCTCGCCGTATCCACATGCTCGCCAATAATTTCTGTAGTTAGGCAAAGTGACGTAGCCGACCAAAGTCTTGCGGTGAATCGTCCTAGCCGCATCAACGTCGTCACTTATGACCGTCGGGATCATATTGGCCAGAAACATTTCACTGCGTTTCGAGTCGGGAAGCAGAGCGATTTGCGCACCAATGCTCTTTCGCGATGCATTTGCCCAGATTGCGCCTTGCGATATCTCGCTGGCTAAGTGCATCATTTTGTTGCGCAGTGCCGCCAAATAAATTGGTGGGAGGTCGCCTGAAAATCGCTCTTGGCTTCTCATCGTTTTGAGATAATTTTCTATGTCGGCAAGTGGGGTGGCGGTCGTAGCGCCAAGTCGGTCGATGACAGGGCCATGGCTGACACCTAATCCAAGCGCGAAACGTCCGTTCGAAACTTCGTGGATGTGTGCGGCGGTGTTCGCCATTTCTATTGCGTGGCTGTAATAAATCGGTTGGATAGATGTCCAAAACTTGATCTCGCTTGTTGAGTGGGCCAGTGAGACACAAAGACCCATCGTTGCGCCAAGACTTGGGCAAGCAATGCCTGCAAACTTTAACTCTTCTGCGCGGCGAGCAAGATCAAGTATCGCTTGTCGTTTTTTCGCTGGTGCAACCATCGAAACTGCGGGCCTGAAACTTTCGGCTGAAATCATGCATTCAAACTAGTCGCAATGGTCGTACCGTAGAAGCGGTGAACGATGTGAGCAACGGGTCGAATTTCGGATCAAAATATGTGCGCAAGAAAATGTTGCGAATCGGTTTGATATCTCCTTATAGCTTGACAATTCCTGGCGGCGTGCAAGCACAGGTGCTGGGTTTGGCTCGCGAGTTGCGCAAGATGGGGCACGAAGCGCGCGTTCTCGGACCATGTGACGGCCCGCCACCCGAACCGTTTGTTACACCGCTTGGCAACAGTTTGCCAACTGCGGCGAATGGATCGATCGTGCCACTTGCTCCAGATCCGTCGGCAGCGTTACGCACGATTCGAGCAATCAACGACGAGGCCTTTGATGTTTTACATCTGCATGAGCCGATAGCGCCTGGGCCGACGGTCACTGCGCTTTTGTTGCGGTTGGCACCGATGGTTGGCACGTTTCATGCGGCCGGTGATATCGCTTGGTATGGCCGACTCAGCAAAGGAGTTAATTGGATCGCAGACTTTCTAGATGCACGCGTTGCGGTTTCGCCGCAAGCCCGAGAACTTGCGCATCGATATTTGGGCGGCGAATACGAGATTCTTTTCAATGGCATTGAAAGTGATCTCTACTTGCGTCCAGAACTTGTTCGTGGCGAAACGAAGTCGATTTTCTTTTGCGGCCGATATGAGCCACGCAAAGGTCTGGCAGTTTTACTCGAAGCGTTTGAGAAAATTGCAGACGACGTAGAACTCTGGATCGCATCCGACGGAGACGGCATCGGCGAACTTCAGGCTAAGTACGCCGACGACAATCGCATCTTGTGGCTTGGCCGAATTACAGATGCTGAAAAGATCGAGCGCTTGGCAAAGTGCAGCGTGTTTTGTGCGCCAAGTTTGCACAGCGAATCTTTCGGGATCGTTGTTCTCGAGGCGATGGCAAGTGGAGCACCAGTAGTAGCGAGCTCTCTTGAGGGTTATCGAAATGTTGCTACTCATGATGTCGACGGTTGGCTAATAGAACCGGGCGATGTGCAAGGTTTGACCGAAAGTCTGTCGAAAATTATCGCCGACATACAATTAGCAGAGCGACTGCGACAGAGTGGTCTTGAGAGAGCAAAAGAACTCTCGATGCGACGTCTGGCAGAAATTTATGTTGAGATTTATCACAAAGTCTTAGAGCGCGAGAGTTTTAATCCAGACCATCATCCGAAAAGTCGTGTGGTGCGAATGTTTTCAGATCGGGTATTGCGTAAACCTCAGCGGTTATAGCGAGACAGTAGAATAAGGCTCTACCCCTTAAGAAAGCACGAGGAATTATGTCGAATTTGATTTGGCTTGCTGTATTCGTTGTTCTTGGCGGTTTTGTTGCTCTGTCATATAACTCGTTGGTGCAACGTCGAAATCAAGTCAAAAACGCTTGGTCGCAAATTGATGTGCAACTGAAGCGCCGAATCGAATTAATACCTAATCTCGTTGAGACGGTCAAGGGCTATGCCGACTTTGAGCAAAAGACTTTGCAGCAAGTTATTGCTGCGCGAAATGTGGCGATGGCGGCACCGAGCACCGTGGCAGAGCAGGCAGGTGCCGACAACGCGCTGTCGGGTGCATTGCGACAGTTGTTCGCATTATCTGAGTCGTACCCAGACTTGAAAGCCAACGCGAGTTTTTTGAGTCTTCAAGAAGAACTCAGCAACACAGAAAGTCGCATTGCCTATGCCCGACAGTTCTTCAATGATGCCGTTTTGACATACAACAACGCCGTACATTCGTTTCCGAGTGTGATTTTTGCATCAATTTTCAAGTTCGAAGAAAGCGAATTTTTTGAGGCGACAGACGCTGAAAAAGTTGCTCCAAAAGTGCAGTTCTAGGTCGTCAAATTTTTTATGCATGATCTAATTTCTTCGAATAAACGACGATCAGTATTTTTGCTGTTCGGTTTTGTCGTGTTGACGGTCATGGCTGGTGCGGCTGCTGGTCAAGTTTCTGGAAACCCGGTGTTCGGAACGGCGATCGCTCTGGTTATCTCTGCGGTATTGGCATTCACCTCATACTGGAAGTCAGATTCGATTGCGTTGCGAGTAAGTCGTGCCAAGCCGGCAGACGAGCAGGTTTATAAGCGACTTCATAATCTGGTTGAAGGTCTCTGTATCGCAGGTGGTTTGCCAAAGCCGCGCGTTTATGTAATTGACGACCCTGCACCGAATGCTTTTGCCACCGGCCGAAATCCGAAGCATGCTGCAATTGCCGTGACGAGTGGACTTTTAGAAAAACTTGACCGAGTCGAACTCGAAGGCGTTTTGGCTCACGAACTTTCGCACATCAAAAATTACGATATTTTGGTTTCTACTTTGGCGGTTACGCTCGTCGGCACAATCGCAATTTTGACTGATCTGGCGATTCGCATGATGTGGTGGAATGGTGGGCGAGTGAGTCGATCTTCAGATCGCCAGAACTCAAGTAATCCACTCGCGTTGCTTGGTTTTGCATTGCTGATAATCGCACCAATTATTGCTCGGATCATGCAGGCAAGCGTGAGTCGGCGTCGCGAAACATTGGCCGATGTTTCGGCATGTCAGTTGACGAGATATCCGCCGGGTTTGATATCCGCACTCGAAAAACTTCAAGCAGATAGCACGGTTACGCACTCAGCCAGTATGGCTACGGCCCATATGTGGATTGAGCAGCCTTTGTCGGGGGTGAATGACGCAGGCAGGCTAGGTGGATTTCATAAACTGTTTAATACCCACCCACCGCTCGCAGAGCGAATAGCACTCTTAAGGGAGATGTAAAAAATGCGTAATCGAAAGTCACGAAATCTTGTCGCGTTGGTTGCTGCTTGTCTGGTTTTTGCCAGTTGCAGTGGTTCATCTGATTCGACAAGCACTGAGAGCGTTGTTGATTCGTCAGTCGCAAGTGCAGAAGAGACAACCACCACGACGACGATTCCGATTGTGCGTGCCCCATTGACCGGCGCCCAGGCGCCAGACGAGTCGGTTCTCGGTCGTCCTGCACTTGTCGTCAAGATCGACAATCACCCGAAATCACGACCGCAATGGGGCTTGAACCAAGCCGACATAGTTTTCGAAGAAAATGTCGAGCAGCTGACTCGTTTTGCTGCTGTGTATCACTCACAAGGCAGTGATCCAGTTGGCCCGATTCGAAGTGGCCGACTACAAGACATCAATTTGTTGGCCTCGTTTAATGGACCACTTTTCGCGTGGAGTGGCGGTAACGCCCAAGTTTCCGCGGCGATTCGAAAGTCGACGATGGTTGATCTCAGTCATTCGTCGGCAAACGAAGCCGGAGGTTTTAGGCGCGAATCAAGTCGAGTTGCGCCACATAATTTGGTAGCCGAAACTTCTAAATTGTGGACACTCGCACCTGCTGATGCGAAACCACCGGTACCGCAGTTTGAGTATCGCGCCGATGGCGAAACTGTTCCGACAGATTCAAAGCCGGCGGGAGCAGTGAAAATCTCAATGGATGGTGTTGACATCATGTGGGAGTGGAGCCCAGAAAATCTGACTTTTGTTCGTTCGCAAGATGACAAACCGCATGTTGACATGCAAGACGTGCGCATCAACGCCCAAAACGTTGTCGTAGTGTCTGTGGTCTACGCAAAGTCGGGTTCAAGCCCTGTCGCAAAATCGGTCGGCAGTGGAGAAGTTTGGGTCTACACCGCGGGCAAATTGATTCAAGGGTCGTGGGAAAGGCTTGATCCATTCAAGCCATTTGTGTTTAAAGATACGAAAGGTGATGTGATCAAACTCACACCAGGGCGCACTTGGGTCGAAGTTATTCGAGCGAAGTCGGCGGCGCATATTCCAGAGGGCATTGACACCGCCACCGTTCCGTATCCATAAAAATTTAAAAGAGAACTTAAGTTTTGGTTCGCTACTATAAGACTCAGTAGTTGAAAGGTTTTTTCATGGCGAAACGCGAAACCGAAAACAATACGTCCTCTTCGACTGGATCAATGATCGTCAAACGCGGCTTGGCAGAAATGCTCAAGGGTGGCGTAATCATGGACGTCGTCAACCCTGAACAAGCCAAAATCGCCGAAGATGCCGGTGCGTGTGCTGTGATGGCGCTTGAGCGAGTTCCGGCAGATATTCGCCGCGACGGTGGTGTTGCTCGAATGAGCGACCCAGAGATGATTACCGGCATTCAGGCTGTTTGTTCAATACCAGTAATGGCGAAGGCTCGCATCGGACATTTTGTCGAGGCGCAGGTTCTTGAATCACTCGGTGTCGATTTTATTGACGAGAGCGAAGTGCTTACGCCGGCTGACGAAACCCATCACATTGATAAGTTGAAGTTCAATGCACCATTTGTTTGTGGTGCGACAAATCTCGGTGAAGCATTACGCCGCATAAGTGAAGGTGCCGCTTTGATTCGCTCGAAAGGTGAGGCAGGCACTGGCAATATCGTTGAAGCAGTTCGCCATCTTCGTTCGATAATTGGTGACATTCGAAAAATTACGCAAGCAGATTCGGCAGAACTTTTTGACTGGGCAAAGAAATTACAGGCCCCGTTGCCGCTCGTTCAAGAGATCGCTGAAACTGGTTGGTTGCAGGTTCCGTTGTTTTGTGCTGGTGGCATTGCGACACCAAGCGATGCAGCGTTGGCGATGCAACTCGGCGCGCAAGCTGTTTTCGTCGGCTCGGGAATTTTCAAGAGTGATGATCCTTCGCCACGAGCAAAAGCGATCGTCGAGGCAACTACGCATTTCAGAGATCCAGAGATCATCGCCAAGGTGAGTCGCAATTTGGGTGGACCAATGACCGGCATTGGCATGGACAAAATTGAACAGCGATATGCGGAGCGTGGCTGGTGAACGATTCGAGGCCTCCAGGTGGTTCGAGTCTCACAAGCTAACTCAGCGAAAGTTGTCGGTGTCCTAGCTCTTCAGGGTGCTTTTAATAGTCACACAAAAGTTCTTGACTCGATTGGCGTCTCGACGCAAGAAGTAAGAACCCCGCAAGATTTGGCGTCTGTAGATGCGCTTGTTATGCCTGGCGGCGAGTCGACAACGATGTCGCAGTTGCTTGAGTCTTCTGAACTTTTTGAACCGATCAAAAAACTGATTCATGAAGGTCTTCCTGTTTTCGGTACTTGTGCCGGGATGATTCTGTTGGCAAATAAAATCATTGACGGCCGCGATGACCAAATCTCGTTTGGCGCAATTGATATTGAAGTTCAGCGCAATGCCTATGGTCGGCAAATCGACAGTTTTGAAGCTGATATCAATATCAAAAGTTTTGATGGTTCTTTTCATGCTGTTTTTATCCGGGCTCCGCGAATCGTTAAAGCCGATGGGGCCGTTGAGATTCTGGCCGAGTTTGGCGACGACATAGTCTTGGCCAAACACAAGAATGTTTTGGTCGCTTCATTTCACCCTGAACTTTCGCCTGATAGGCGAATTCATGAGATGTTCGTAAAGGAGATTTAAATATGTCGGGCCACTCTAAATGGGCAACTATCAAACACAAGAAAGCAGCTATCGATAAAGTTCGTGGCAAGACTTTTGCAAAACTGTCGCGCCTGCTTGAGGTTGCCGCGCGTGAAGGCGGCGGCGATGTCTCGACCAATGCCGCGCTGCGCACGGTAGTAGCCAAAGCAAAAGCCGCATCGATGACCAACGACGCAATCGATCGAGCGATCAAACGGGGTATCGGCGAAACCGACGGAAAAGCATACGAGTCAGTTACCTACGAGGCTTATGCGCCTGGCGGAGTGGCGATGTTGATCGATATTTTGACTGACAATCGCAATCGCACCGCAGCAGATGTACGCATCATTTTTTCGAAGCAAGGTGGCTCAATGGCCGCACCAGGTTCTGTTGGTTGGCAGTTTTCACGCAAAGGTGTAATTCTTGTTCCAAAATCTGCGAGCGAAGACGAGTTGATGACGATCGGTTTAGATCACGGACTCGAAGACATCACCGCAGAAGAAGAGATGTGGCATATCACTTGCGACCCGAGCCAAGTTTACGAACTCAAATCAGCACTTGAGTCTGCAAATATTTTAGTCAGCTCGGCGACGTCGACAATGCTTTCGGCTAATACGGTTACGATTAATGATCCCGACGAAGCAAAAGCAATTTTAAAAATTATGAATGAACTTGACGACAATGACGATGTGCAAGATGTTTACGCAAACTTTGATATTTCTGAGTCGCTAATGCAAGAAGTCGGTTAAGTCGTGGCGTCACTAAAGCCTGTTGATGTCGGCGATCTCGCACCAGACTTCACCTTGCCGGGCACTTCAAACAAGAGTTATTCTCTTTCGCAATTTCGTGGACAAACTGTCGTGCTTGTTTTCTACCCGGGGGATGACACCTTGGTTTGCACCAAGCAGCTTTGCGCGTATAACAACGAGCTGAGTCAATTCTCAAATGTGAACGCACAGATCTTGGCAATTTCGGCACAAGATATCGCCAGCCATGAGGCGTTCAGCGCCAAGCAAGGCTATAAGTTTCCGCTTCTTTCGGATACTGACAAATCGGTTGCGAGTCTTTACTCGGTAGTGGGTCTTTTGGGTCTGCCCAAGCGAAGTGTTTTCGTGATTGACGCAAACGGCGTCATTAAATATGCACATCGGTCGGTGCTTGGGGTGACGTATCGCCCCGTGAGTGAACTCATCGAGGCAGTCGCCAAAGCCTAGATAGGCATCTACTAAGATGAACATATGTTCGCCCCCTGTGCAAGCATTGTTCTAGGCATTGATCCTGGTTTGACTCGATGCGGTTACGCGGTTTTGCGCGTTTCCGGAAACACCGAAGTTTCAATGTCTGCGCTCGGTGTGTTGAGTACAAGTCCTGAAAAAGATTTGCCGAATCGCCTTGCTGAGATCGCCCGCGAGATTGAAGAATTGCTCGACGAGTATCAACCATCGGCGGTAGCAGTCGAGCGTATATTTTTTCAATCGAATGTGCGAACTGCAATGAGTGTTGGACAAGTTAGCGGTCTCGTGTTGAGCGCCGCGGCCAGACGCAACATCGAATTAGTTCAGTATTCACCCAATCAAGTCAAACTCGCGTTAACGGGTTGGGGTGGCGCCGATAAAGCGCAGGTTCAAAAGATGGTCAAAGAGCGACTGAAGTTAAATTCAATTCCGAAACCAGCAGATGCGGCAGATGCGGCAGCGATTGCGCTGTGTCACATTGCTTCAAGTCCATTGTCCGCAAAGATCGCTCAGTCGACGATGGGCACGATGTGATTGGTTCTTTGCGTGGCGTAGTTCTAGAGCGCACTAGCGACTCAACAGTTTTGCTTGAAGTCGGCGGTGTTGGCTACTTGGTTCATGTCACCCCGCGCACACTCGGTGAACTTGAGCCAACGTCGAAGGCGTTTCTATATGTGCATCACCATGTGCGAGAAGATGCGCAAACGCTCTATGCATTTCTTGATCGTGACGAACGTAAATGCTTCGAGGTTTTAGTCGGCACTCATGGTGTTGGTCCAACAATGGCGATGGCAGTTTTGGCAACCCATTCGCCTCGCGCGCTGGTCGACATTGTTGCCGGTGCAGATATCGCCGCATTGACGCTTGTCTCTGGTGTTGGCAAAAAAACCGCAGAACGTCTATTAATTGAACTCAAGAATCGTTTGCACTTAAACATTCTTGAGCCATCAAACCAGGTAGGTGGTTCGTCAAGTGTCGGAGATGTGCGCGACGCGCTTGCTGGTCTGGGTTACTCTGCAGAAGAGATTCGCGATGTCTTGCGTGAAGTCAATGTTGGTACCGACCCAGAACTAATGTTGCGTGAAGCGTTGAACATGTTGGGGGCGCGTCGTGCGTGAAGAATTTACTGATCCAGCGATCACTACCGATCCGGCAGATCTTGATGACATTGGCTTACGCCCCAAATCGCTCGACGATTTTGTTGGTCAACGTGAGCTCAAAGAGCATCTCGGCATTGTTTTAGAGGCAGCTCGCAAACGAGAACAATCTGCTGATCACATTTTGCTTGCCGGGCCTCCGGGTTTGGGCAAAACGACTATGGCGGGCATCGTCGCCAGTGAGATGTCGGCCAAAATCCATATCACTTCTGGTCCGGCACTCGAGCGGGCAGGCGACTTGGCATCGATTCTCACCAAGCTTGATGTAAATGATGTTTTGTTTATCGATGAGATCCACCGGCTTTCACGCCAAGTTGAAGAGATTTTGTACCCCGCCATGGAAGACTTTCAGATCGACATTGTCGTCGGCAAAGGGCCATCGGCTTCGTCTATTCGGCTAACTCTGCCAAGGTTCACGTTGATTGGCGCTACCACTCGCACCGGCATGATCACTGGTCCTTTGCGTGATCGTTTCGGTCTCGTCGCGCGTCTCGACTTTTATGAAGTAGATGAACTTGAGCAAATCGTCACGCGAACGGCGCGCATTCTGAAAGTGCCAATCGATAAACATGGTGCAATCGAAATCGCCAGTAGGTCTCGGGGCACTCCAAGAATCGCCAATCGTTTGCTTCGTCGTGTGCGCGATCATGCTGAAGTGCGCGGCGATGGTCAAGTTACAAAAGAGAGTGCGCGCCAAGCCCTTGCTGTTTTCGGTGTTGACGAGCTTGGTCTAGACAAGGTTGATCGCTCGATTTTGTCGGCTTTGTGTAGGCAGTTTGCCGGTGGGCCAGTTGGTTTGTCAACGTTGGCGATCTCGGTTAGTGAACAAACCGAAACAATTGAAGATGTATACGAACCATTTTTGATTCAGCAGGGTTTGTTGGCGCGAACGCCTCGTGGCAGAGTAGCGATGCCATTGGCATGGCAACATCTTGGCCAGACGCCACCTGAAACTGCTCCAGAATTATTTTAAAATAGTTTTTCTGTGCAAATTGAAGACTTTGATTACGATCTGCCGGCTGAGTTAATAGCCCAAACACC
>Ga0255189_1000095_pt1 | contig 14342 bp, 14 predicted proteins | sample Miss_Cont_RepC_8_FD_183620 | JGI IMG/M metagenome (GOLD analysis project Ga0255189, IMG submission 183620) | Freshwater microbial communities from Mississippi River, Louisiana, United States - Miss_Cont_RepC_8h | ecosystem: Environmental > Aquatic > Freshwater > River | place: USA: Louisiana...
GTAATTCCTTTCGGACTTGCAACTGGCAACAGATCTCATTTGGAAGGAATAAATATTATTGGTTTAAAACGTGCAGGTTACTCAAATGATGAGATTAATGCATTAAATGATGCTGTTAAATTGATTTTTTCTAATGATATTTTAAAAAATGGAATTGAAAATGCAAAAAAATTAGCAAATTTTAGAACAGTAAATGAAGTAATTAAATTTTTAGAAAAGAGTGATAAACGACCAATTTGCAGACCATTAAAATAAATGCTTGGAATAATAGCTGGCGAAACTAGTTTACCTAAATATTTAATAAATAAATTAATTAAAAATAATTATAAATTCCTAATTTTAGATTTAACAAAATCAAATAATTTTAAAAAATATGCTAACTCATATAGTTTAAAAATAACTCAACTTGGTAAAGCAATTTCAATTTTAAATAAAAATAATTGTAAAAAAATTATTTTTATCGGAAAAGTAAAAAGACCTGAAATTTCTTTATTAAAATTCGACAAAAAAGTCTTTTTTTATTTACCTAGATTATACTCTGCGTTTAAGAAAGGTGATGGAAGTATATTAAAAGAGATAATTAAAATTTTTAATGAAAACAAAATTAAAGTTTTAAATAGCATGAAATTTACCCCAGAATTAGTTTTTAATGAAAAAAATATTAATAATATAAAAGTTAGCAACTTAGATAAAACAAGTATTAATAAAGGAATTCAAATTATTAAAACTATGAGTAAGTTTGATATCGGGCAGTCCGTTGTTATTAATAACGGTTATGTTCTTGCAATAGAAGGACCAGAAGGCACAGATGAAATGATTAAAAGATCAGCCTATTTATCAAAAAAATTAAAATTAAAAAATAAGTCAATTTTAATTAAATTTCCAAAAGCTGGACAAGACTTAAGGGTTGATCTACCAACCTTAGGCTTAGATACTGTAAAAAATTGTATCAAAGCAAATATAAAAGGTATTGCAGTTAAAAGATCCCAAAATATTATCTTAGAAAGAGATAAAATTTTTAATTTAACGAAAAAAAATAATTTTTTTATTATTTCTTTATAATTTGCAAAAAAAAATATTTATTATTACAGGTGAATCTTCAGGCGATAAAATCGCCTCATATATAATTAATCATATTAAAAAAAAAAAATTTAATATTGAATTTTTAGCTATTGGTGGTGAAAATATTAAATCCCAAGGAATTAATTGCATATTCGATATTAAAGATATCGCTTTTATGGGCTTTGTTGATGTTTTAAAAAATATTTTTTTTATAAAAAAAAAATTTGATTTTACAGTAAAAAAAATTCTTGAATTTAAACCTGATATAATTTTTTCAATTGATAGTCCTGATTTTTCATTTCGTGTATTAAAAAGAATAAAAAATACTAATTCTCATATTAAAACAATACATTTAGTTGCTCCTCAAGTATGGGCATGGAGAGAGAACAGAAAAAATTTTTTAAATAAGTTTATTGATCATTTACTTTTACTTTTTCCTTTTGAAAAAAAATATTTTGACGGGGTTGTAAAAAATTCATTCGTTGGACATCCATTTTTTGATTTTTCTGTTTTTAAAACAAATGAAATAAAACAATCAAATAATAATTATTTTACACTGTGCCCGGGCAGTCGAAATTCAGAGTTAAAAATATTTATGCCTATATTTATTGAAGTAATGAGAAAAATAAATTTAAATTCTAATTTTATTTTTCATTTTCCAACTATTGAAAATAATAAAAATTTAATTACTAATTATTTACGAAAATCTGGGATTAGTAACTTTATAATTACTACAACTGAAAGCGATAAAAATTTTTATATTCAAAATTCAATTTTAAGTGTTTCTAAATCAGGAACAATCACACTTGATATTTGTAAAAATAAATGTCCACTGGTTGTTGTCTACAAAACATCTTGGTTGAACTATTTGTTAATTAAACCTTTTATTAAGATAAAATTTGGAAATATTTTAAATATTATTGCTCAGAAAGAAATAATACCTGAATTAATTCAAGAAAAATGCAATTCAGATGTTATTTACAAAAAAGTTAAAGAATTTATAGATGATGAAACATTAAGAAATGAAGTAGTCGCGCAATATACTAAAATTTTAGAGACAATAATTGTTCCTGATAGTCTTGAAAAAATATCGAATTATATTGTTGAGTAATATTTATCTTTTATTGATATCTAAAAAGTCTCTTTTAGTTGATCCGGCGTATAATTGTCGAGGTCTATTTAATTTATTACTTGGATCAGAGTACATTTCTTTCCAATGAGCAATCCATCCAGACGTCCTTGCAACAGCAAATAGAACAACAAACATTTCAGTTGGAAAACCCATGGCACTAAGTGTTATTCCGGAATAAAAATCTATATTAGGGTATAGTTTTTTTTGAACAAAATAGTCATCATTTAGAGCAATTTTTTCAAGTTCTATAGCTATTTTTAATAACTCATCATCTTTTTTTCCCAAAGCCTCAAGCACTTCATGACAAGCTTTTTGCATAACCTTGGCTCTAGGATCATAGTTTTTATACACTCTGTGTCCAAATCCCATCAATCTAAAATTGTCATTAGGATCTTTTGCTCGCTTTATATATTCAGGAATATTTTTGACACTTCCAATTTTTTTTAACATGTTTAATGCCGCCTCATTAGCACCACCATGTAATGGCCCCCAAAGTGCAGAAAAACCAGCAGCAACAGATGCAAATGGATTAACAGCTGAAGAAGCAGCTAGTCTTACAGTTGAAGTAGATGCGTTTTGCTCATGATCCGCATGAAGTATAAATATTTTTTCTAGTGCATTAGCTACTACTTTATTTATTTTATATTTTTGTGCTGGAACAGAAAAACACATATTTAAGAAATTCTCGCAATAATTAAATTCATTATCAGGATATACAAATGGTTGACCAATTGAGTATTTGTAAGCCATAGCAGCCAAAGTTGGAACTTTAGCTATCATTCTTCTGGATGATATTTCTCTTTCTTTTGGATCATTTACATTGGCGGAGTCTGCATAAAAAGCAGATAAAGCACCTACAACACCTAACATCATAGCCATAGGATGACTGCCGCGTCTAAATCCATTGTAAAAAGATCTTATTTGTTCATGAACCATAGTATGGTTTTTAATAGCACTAGAAAATTCGTTGAATTGATCTTTTGTAGGAAGTTCACCTTTAATTAGAAGATAGGCAACTTCCAAAAATGAACTTTTTTCAGATAGTTGTTCAATTTCATATCCTCTATATAAAAGAGTTCCTTTATCACCATCAATAAAACAAATATTTGATTGACAACTTGCAGTGGAGGTAAAACCTGGATCAAAAGTAAAATGACCGGTATTTTTATAAAAATCCCGAACATCGACGACTGAAGGACCAATGGTACCTTTTTTGACTGGTAATTCGTATTTTTTACCGTCTATTTCTATGAAACATTTATCTGACATAAAATTTAGTTATCAGTTTTTAATATTTTTGTCTATTTTAGTAATAAATAGTTCTAATCGGTTTACAAACTCTTCTAAACCTAAAGAATTGGCTATATCGTAGATAGCTGGACCATACTCAGAACCAGTTAATATAATTCTTAATGGCTGCCCTAAATCTTTAAAGTTAATTTTTTCAGTTTCAATAATTTTATCAAAAATATTTTTTAAATAATCTTTACTTATATTATTTTCTTTTTTTACAAGAGAATAAATATTTTTTATAATATTTAATTTAGATTTATCTATTTTTTGTATCTGTTCTTCCTTTAGTTCATAAGAAAATATGTATTTAGAGTTATTATATATGTCCTCCAATGACTTTGATTTATTTTTTAAGAATGATAAATTTATTTTAATAGTTTCGTGAAATTGTTTAGGAATTTTTTCTTTATACAATTCAGCATAGTATACTAATTTTTTTAGTAAACTTTCATCCTCAGTGGATTTTATATAAAATTCATTCATAGATTTAATTCTATCAAAATCTAACTTAGATGGAGATTTTCCAATATTTTTTAAATTAAAAAATTCTATACTTTCATTTTCTGAAAAAATTTCTTTATCTTTATAAGACCATCCTAACCTTAATAAATAATTTCTTAATGCTTCTGGTAAAATGCCTATTTTTTTATAATCTTCAACAGTAGATGCATCATCTCTTTTTGATAATTTTTTTCCTTCCCTCGAATGGATTAAAGGTATGTGCGCATACTCAGGTATTTTCCATTTCATACTTTCAAATATTTGAATTTGTTTAAAAGCATTTATTTTATGATCATCTCCTCTAATTACATGAGAGATTTTCATCTGATAATCATCGACAGCTGCTGATAAATTATAGGTGGGTTTGTTATCTTTTCTTAAAATAACAAAATCTTCTATTGTTCTATTATTTATTTCAACATCCCCTTGTACTAAATCTTTGAGAATAGTTTTTCCTTCTATCTTTGATTTAAATCTAATTACAAAAGGTTTATCACCAATGGGTTCTATTAAATCTCTACATTTTTTACTATAAGTATAAGGAATTTTTTTTTTTAAATATAACTTTTTTTCTTCCTCTAATTCTTTTTCAGTACAATAACATTTATACGCATGTCCATTTTTTAGCAGCGTGTTTGCTACATTTACATGAGATTCTATATTTTTTGATTGAATATATGGTTCTTCATCCCAATATATTTCTAACCATTTAAGAGTTGAGACAATTTGATCATAATATTCATCTTTTGATCTTTGAATATCTGTATCTTCTATTCTTAATAAAAATTTTCCTTTTTTATTTTTAGAAAATAACCAATTGAATAAAGCAGTTCTTGCTCCTCCAATATGTAAATTTCCGGTAGGAGATGGCGCAAAACGCGTAATAACTTGTTGAGTAGAATCCATTAGTTCTTAAGGATACAGAACTAATATTATTTGTTTAAATTAGTAAATTAAAATTTTCTATACAAAGAAGCTAAAACACCCTGTATTTTCACTCTTTCGGTATTATAAATTTTTGTCTCATAAGCAGGGTTAGCGCTTTCTAAAGCAATAGATGGTCCTTTTTTTCGCATTCTTTTTAGAGTTGCTTCATGATCATCAATCAAAGCCACGACTATTTTACCGCTTTCTGCGATATTTGTTTTTTTAATAATTACATAATCTCCAGTATTAATTCCTGCATTGATCATTGAGTCTCCTTCAACTTTTAAAGCAAAATACTCATTTGATCCTAAAAAACTTTTTGATAAGGGTAAACTTTCACTTTGATTTTCTAATGCTTCAATAGGAGAGCCCGCCGCTATTTTACCAAGAACAGGCACAAAAATCTCTTCATCATCTATTTTGTTAAGATCTAAGCCACCTTTGATAATTTTTGGAGAAAAATTATTATACAAGTCTTGAGCTCCTGCATTCTCGGGAAGTTTAATAACCTCAAGAGCTCTAGCTTTGTGAGGTAGTCTCTTAATAAACCCTCTTTCTTCAAGTGCTGAAATAAGTCTATGAATTCCAGATTTAGATTTAAGGTTTAATGAAACGCGCATCTCGTCGTAAGAAGGCGAAATGCCAGTTCGCTTTAATTTTTCATTAATAAAAATTAATAAATTTTTTTGTTTTTTAGTTAGCATAGAACAAAACCTAAACAGTTAACGTTCTATTTAAGTTCTTATTAATATACAACGCTGATAAAGTACTGAAATATATGTATATTTTACAAAAAAGAGCTTATTTTTTTTTTAATATTATTAGATTTTATTAATGATTCGCCAATCAAGAAAGTTCTAATACTTGTTTTTCTGGATATATGAAGAATATCTTTTTTAGAATGAAAGCCACTCTCAGAAACAACTATGCGATTTTTAAATTTAAATTTTTTAAATAAATTAATCGAATTATTTATATTTGTTACAAATGTTTTTAAATTTCGATTATTAATTCCAATTATGCTTTTTTTTAAACTTAAGGCAAATGCCATTTCTTTTTCATTATGAACTTCAACTATTGTGTCTAATCCACATTTATTAGCTACATCATATAATTCTTTAGCTAACTTTTCTTTTATGGCAGATAATAATATTAAAATGCAATCTGCGCCATAAGATTTTGCCTCATAAATTTGAAATGGATCAATAAAAAAATCTTTAGCTAGTATTGGAATGTTATATTTTTTTTTAATTTGTTTTATATAATTTTTATTTCCTAAAAAAAATTTACCCTCAGTTAAAACTGACAAACATGTAGCTCCCCCATCAATATATTGCTTAGCTATACTAATAGGGTCAAATTTTTTTTTTAAAATTCCTTTTGAGGGACTAGCTTTTTTTATTTCAGCTATAATTGAAATTTTATTTTTTTTGATATTATTTACTAATTTTAATTTAAAAAAAGATTTTTTTTTTAAATTTAAAAATATTTTATTATTTTTTTTTTCAAAAATAATATTTTTTTTTTTATAATTAATAATTTTTTTTAGAATATTCATTATTTGATCAATTGATTAATTTTTTCAATAGCATTACCAGATAACAAATAACTTTTGGTCTTATAGTAAGCTTTTTTTAAATTACTCTCTTTTTCAGAGATTACTAAACCAGCAGCAGCATTTAAAGCAACAATTTCTAAAAACGCATTATGCTTACCATTAAAAATTTCAACTATTTTTTTACTATTGTATTCAGCATCTTTTCCAAGAATTGATTTAAAATTATATTTTTTTTTAATTATAGATTTTGGATTTATAATAAAACTCTTAATTTTTTTATTATTTAATTCGTAAACTTTAGTTTTATTAAAAATAGATATTTCATCCAAACCTTCATTGCTATGAAATACCCATGCTTTTTTATGTCCTAAGTTTTTTAAAACATTTATGTAAGGAACTAATAATTTTTTGTCAAAGATTCCAATGATTTGTCTCTTGACCAAACCAGGGTTTATGAGAGGACCTAAAAGATTAAAAATTGTTTTAAATGGAAGATTTTTCCTTACGTTTGCAACGTTTTTCATTGCTAAATGATAATTTGGAGCAAATAAAAAAATAAATTTATCTTTTTTGATTTTCTTCTCTAAATTTTTTTTATTATCCAGTATATTAATTCCAAGCTTTTCTAATACATCAGCTGATCCGCAATTTGATGTAATTGACCTATTTCCGTGCTTTACTACATTAACCCCCAAACCAGCCAATACAATAGCAGCTGCTGTTGAGACATTTAGAGTATGTTTGCCATCACCACCGGTACCGCATGTATCTATTGAATTTTTTGGAACTTTAACCTTTATTAATTTCTTTCTTAAAATTTTTGATGCTACTAGAATATTTTTATAGTTATATCCGTTTCTAGATATTAAGGTTAAAATTGCTGAAATTAAATTCTCGTTAATTTCACCGTTAATAATTTTATTAAATAAGAAATTTAGTTCCGAATTCGATAAATCTTTATTAAGAATCAGTTTTGAAACTATATTTTTTAACATCATTTAATTTTTAAAAAGTTTTTAAAGATTACTTTTCCAAAATTTGTTTTAATACTTTCAGGATGAAATTGAATGCCATATAGATGATATTTTTTATGATTAATGCCCATAATAATATTATCTACCGTTTTTGCTGAGATTTCAAAATCATCATTAAGAGTTTTTCTATCAATTATAAGACTATGATATCTTGTTGCATAAATATTTTTAGGAATTTTTTTAAAAAGCCTTGATCCATTGTGAATAATTTTACTTAATTTTCCGTGCATAATTATTCTTGCTCTTTTTATCACTGAGCCAAATGCAGCACCTATAATTTGATGTCCAAGACATATTCCTAAGATAGGGATTTTTTTATAAAAATTTTTAACTAGATTTATGCAAATCCCAGAACTATCAGGATGACCTGGGCCTGGTGATATGACAATTTTATCAAATTTTTTTTTTGATATTTCTTTTAATGATATTTTATCATTTCTGAAAACTTCAACTCTTGCACCTAATTCTGAGAGCGAATGAAAAATATTATAGGTAAAACTATCATAGTTATCTATTAACAGTATTTTTTTCATTTAGTTAGCAGCCTCAAATAACGCTTTTGCTTTATTTACTGTCTCTTTGTACTCTTTTATAGGAACGCTATCAGCCACAATGCCAGCTCCTGATTGTACATAGATTTTATTATCAATAATTAGAGCAGTTCTTAAGGCTATGCATGTATCCATTTCATTATTGGGGGTGAAATATCCAATACCACCAGCATACAATTTTCTTTTAGTTAATTCTAAGTCATCAATAATTTCCATAGCTCTTATTTTGGGTGCACCAGAAACAGTACCTGCAGGAAAACCGGAAAATAAAGTATCTAAAAGTGTATTTTTTTTATCAAAATTTCCAACCACATTTGAAACTATATGCATAACATGTGAATATTTTTCAACTTTAAATTTTTGGTCAACCTTTACGCTTCCAATTTTTGAAACTTTTCCAACATCGTTGCGTCCTAGATCAAGTAACATTAAATGCTCAGAAATTTCTTTTTTATCATTTAGAAGCTCTTTTTTAAATTTATTATCCTCTTTAAGATTTTTTCCTCTAGGCCTTGTTCCTGCAATGGGTCTAATAGTAATTTTATTATTTCTTACTCTAACTAAGATCTCAGGGCTACTTCCTGATATCTTAAAATTATTAAAATTAAAAAAGAACATAAAAGGAGAAGGATTTATAATTCTTAATTTTTTATAAAAATTAATTGGGGTTTTATTTAATTTACTTTTAAATCTTTGACTTAAAACAACTTGAAATATCTCACCATTATTAATTAATTTTTTAGCTTTGATTATGGATTTTAAAAAATTATTTTTTGAAATATTGCTTTCAATTTTACTTCTGGTTTTATTTATTGTTGGATAATTACTAGAAATACAAACGTCATTTATTATTGCAATAAACTTATTTATTTCTTCACACTTTAATAAATATATTTTTTTTAAATTTGATGCTTTTTGTGTTCTGTAAACATTTTGTATAAAAAATAATTTGTTTTTTTCATTATCATGAATGATAACTAATTTTGGACGAATTAATTTTACATCAGGGATTTTTATATCATTTTTACAATTATTTGGAATTTTTTCCTTCAATCTAATAATGTCATAGCCAAAATAACCTGCCAACATTGCAGACATTAATGGGAGTTTTTTTGAAGTTTTGAGTGAAAAACTTTTAATTAAATTATTTAAATAATCATAGGGGTTTTTCTTAATTATTTTTTTTTTACCATTTTCAATTTTAATTATATTATTATTATGTACTTCGATTATTTGATCAGGGTTAAAACCAAATATTGTATAACGCCCTCTAATTTTAACTTTTTCTACTGACTCAAATACAAAACTATCTTTATTAATTGCGACCAATTCAATTAACTTATCAATAGTTTCTAATTTGGGATTATTTTTTATATAATAAACTTGTGAGAAATTTTTCTTTTTATAATTTTTTTTAAATTCATCAAAAGTAGAAAATATCATTTTTAAAAATTCTTAAGATAACTATTTAATTGTTTTTCATTAATAATAATTTTATATTTTTTTCTTAAAAAATCCTCGTATAGTATATTTATTTTAGTACTTAGGACTGTTTCTGAAATTTTTTTGCTATTAGGAATGTATCCATTCAATGAATTTGTAATTATTTTTCTTTTAAGATTTCTATCGATTTGTTCTTCAAGAATTTTTGAATTTATGTTTCTTTCTAATAAAAATTTTTCATACTTTGTTCTTGAAAAAATTTCTTTCTCTTTAAATTCATTATTATTTTTTATTTCTATTGCTATTACTGTATCATCGATAAGAATTCCCAAATTTTTTGCATGAATTTTCAAAAGTTTTTCGGATATGATATTGGATATAGCAATTATATGAATATTTTTTTCAATTGCTAATTTTTGCGATTGAATATTGTTATTTCTAATTATTTTACTGTACTCTTTAGTAAATTCATTAAATGATATTTCATCACCATTAATTTCTGCTATAGCATTGTTATAACTAGACTTATAAAAGTCGTTTATTCCCCAAAACACAAAACTTAAAGCTATTAATGCTATAAAAATTTTAGCAGTTAACGTTTCTGAGAATTTTCTTAAAGATGATAGCATTTAATATTTTAAAAAAGATTATTATAGTTTAGATATAACTTATTTATGGCCAAGACTATATATTTCATCGGTAACTGGAAAATGAACGGCAATTATGATTCTATCAAAGAAATTGAAACAGTTAATAATTTTTTAAAAAAAAAGTCTATTTCAAAATTAAAAAAAATTATATTTTGTCCTCCTTCTAATTTATTAATGTCCTTTAGTAAAAAAATTAACACAAAATTATTAGACTATGGTGCCCAAGACATTAGTAGAATTAATTTAAATAACGGCCCTTATACAGGTCAGTTAAGTGCCAAGATGATTAAGGAGTCAGGAGCAAATTATGTTATTGTTGGTCATTCAGAAAAAAGATTACTAGACGAAGATTATAAAACTATAAAAAAAAAAATTAGAATAGCTATAGAAAATAAACTTAAAGTTATTTTTTGTATTGGTGAAAATTTATTTCAAAAAAAAAAAAATTTATCATTTAAAATTTTAAAAAAACAAATTTTAAATTCTATAGATAAAAAAATTAATTTTGATAATTTGATTATTGCATATGAGCCAATTTGGTCCATAGGAACTGGTATAGTTCCCTCAAATAATTATTTAGATCAAATTTATACGAAGTTAAAAAATTTTTTGAGGGAGAAATACAAAGTCAATTCACCTATTTTGATATACGGAGGCTCCGTTACTCCAGATAATGTTGCAACTTTGGGCGATAATAGTTTAATATCAGGTTTTTTAATTGGTGGAGCTTCTTTAAAAAGTAAAAGCTTTATTGAGATTATAAAAAATTATTTTAGATAATTAATGGAAACTTTATTATTAATAGTTCATATTATTTTAGCTATTCTTTTAATTGGATCTGTATTACTCCAAAAATCAGACGGTGGAGCTTTGGGAATAGGGGGTAATAGTGATAATTTAATGTCATCTAGATCAGCTGGAAATTTTTTAACTAAATTTACTGCAGTTCTTGCATTTTTATTTATTATAACAAGTATTTCTCTAACTCTAATTAATAAAAAGGATACTTCACAAAAATCTATTATTGATAAAATTGAGCAGCTAGACAAAAATACTAATACTCAACCAAAGATTCCTAGTTCAAAATAATTTTTTTATTATTTTCTTGGTGTTAATTGCTAAATAATCTATAGTGATCTTCCATGGTCCGTTTTATTTTCGTTACTGGCGGCGTGGTTTCATCTCTTGGTAAAGGTATTGCTTCTGCTTCAATAGCTACTTTACTGCAATCTAGAGGATATAAGGTCAGAATCAGAAAATTGGATCCATATTTAAACATAGATCCTGGCACCATGAATCCCTACGAGCATGGGGAAGTTTATGTTACGGAAGATGGCGCCGAAACTGATCTTGATCTTGGGCACTACGAAAGATTTACTGAAATAAATACAAAAAAATCAGACAACATTACTACAGGTAAAATTTACCAGAATATAATTACTAAAGAGAGAAACGGATTTTATAAAGGATCAACAGTTCAAATTATTCCGCATGTCACAGATGAAATAAAAAAATTTATTACAAGTGATTTAACTAATGAAGACTTTGTAATTTGCGAAATTGGAGGAACGGTCGGAGATATTGAAAGTCTACCTTTTTTAGAAGCTATAAGACAATATTCAAATGAAGCTGGAGCTGAAAAATGTTTATTTATTCATCTTACATTAGTTCCGTATATTAAAAGTGCTGCAGAATTAAAAACAAAACCAACACAACATTCAGTAAAAGAATTAAGAAGTATTGGTATTCAACCCGATATGATTCTATGTCGGTCAGAAAGTTTAATTCCTAATGAGGAAAAAGATAAAATTGCATTATTTTGTAATGTAAAAAAATCAAATGTATTTCAATCTATAGACGTAAGATCAATTTATGAAGTTCCTATTAAATACCAAGAAGAAGGATTAGATAGAAAAATATTAGATCATTTTGGAATTGCTAGTAAAAAAAATCCAAAATTAGATAATTGGAAATCGTTTAATAAAAAACTTAATGCTAAGAAAAATAAAGTTAATATTTCTATCGTTGGCAAATATACCCATTTGAAAGACGCTTATAAATCTTTGCACGAAGCTTTAATCCATGCATCAGTTTATAATAATGTTGACCTAGATTTAGATTGGATTGAGTCTTCAGATATTAAAAATTCAAAAGATTTGGAAAATAAACTTGGAAGAACTAACGGAATATTAATACCAGGAGGTTTTGGTAAACGGGGTGTTGATGGTAAAATTTTATCTGTACAATTTGCTAGAACTAAAAAAATTCCTTTTTTTGGAATTTGTTTTGGAATGCAAATATCTGTTATTGAACTTGCGAAAAATTTATTAGGTTTGAAGGATTCAAATTCTACAGAGTTATCTAAAACTAAAAATCCAGTTGTTTGTCTCATAGAAGAGTGGACACAAGGAAAAAAAATTTTAAAAGGAGAAAAATACAAAATTGGCGGATCAATGAGACTAGGTTCATATCCAGCTAAAGTTAAAAAAGACTCATTGCTGTATAAGATTTATGGAAATAAAAGCTTAATCCATGAAAGACATAGGCATAGATATGAAGTAAATAGTGCATATAAATCAATGTTAGAAAAAAAAGGAGTTGTGTTTTCAGCAAATTCTCCAGATGGTAAATTACCGGAAGCTATAGAGCTTAATAACCATCCTTGGTTTTTAGGAGTTCAGTTTCACCCCGAATTAAAATCAAGACCATTTTCTCCTCATAAAATATTTATTTCTTTCATTCAAGCCGCTATTAAAAATAAAAATTTAAATTTATGAAAAATAAAATTATTAAAATTAAAAAATTAAGTTTGGGAAATAATCTTCCCCTTACCTTAATTGCTGGACCGTGCCAAATTGAAAGCAAAGATCATTGTCATATGATAGCTGCAAAAATTAAAGAAATTACTAATAAATTAAAAATTGGTTTAATTTTTAAAAGTTCTTTTGATAAGGCAAATAGAACAAGTTTGAAATCCAAAAGAGGAGTCGGTCTTGAAAAATCTTTATCTATCTTCGATTTTATTTCAAAAGACTTAGATATTCCTATTCTTACCGATGTGCACAATGAAGAACAATGTAAAATAGTTTCTGAAGTTGTTGATGTTATTCAAATACCTGCTTTTTTATGCAGACAAACAGACTTGTTAGTAGCTGCAGCTAAAACAAATAAAGTTATTAATGTTAAAAAAGGTCAATTTTTAGCGCCATGGGATATGAAAAATGTTATTAAAAAAATTGAAGATACTGGTAATGACAAAATACTACTTACCGAAAGAGGAGTAAGTTTTGGCTATAATACATTAGTTTCTGATATGCGATCATTGTCAATTTTGTCTGATTTTGGATACCCAGTAGTTTTTGATGCTACTCATTCTGTCCAACAGCCTGGTGGCAAAGGTGATAGTAGTGGAGGGGAAAGAAAATTTATTAGTTCATTATCAAGAGCTGCCGTTGCAGTTGGGATTTCAACAATTTTTTTAGAAACACATGACAATCCTGACAAAGCACCATCTGATGGAGCCAATATGATTCCATTAAAAGATCTGGAGCATTTACTTAAAAATTTAATAGAAATAGATAAGTTAATTAAGTCAAAATAATAATGTCAGTTATTAAAAAGGTTAAAGCTAGACAAGTCTTTGATAGTAGAGGTTTTCCGACAGTAGAAGCTGAAGTAATATTAGCCGATGGGTCAATAGGTCAGTCAATTGTTCCCTCAGGGGCTTCCACTGGCTCCTACGAAGCTCATGAGCTTAGAGATAAAAGTAACGAGTACCTTAATAAAGGAGTTTTGAGCGCAGTAGAGAATATAAATTCTGAAATAAATAATACGGTAAATGGTTTATCTACTTTTGAACAAAAAAAAATTGATAATTTATTAATTAAACTTGATGGTACTGATAATAAAAAAAGATTAGGGGCAAACGCTATTTTGGCAGTATCTATAGCAAATGCTAAAGCAGCCGCAAATTCTTATAAAATTTCACTATACAAGTACCTTGGTGGTAATAATAAAAATAAATTACCATTTCCTATGTTAAATATAATTAATGGAGGAGCGCACGCAAATAACTCACTGCAAATACAAGAGTTTATGATTAGACCTGACGGAGGAAAATCATTTTATGATTGTTTGAGATTGTCATTTTTAGTTATTCAAAATTTAAAAGATGAATTAAAATTAAAAAAA
>Ga0255189_1000101_pt1 | contig 13646 bp, 13 predicted proteins | sample Miss_Cont_RepC_8_FD_183620 | JGI IMG/M metagenome (GOLD analysis project Ga0255189, IMG submission 183620) | Freshwater microbial communities from Mississippi River, Louisiana, United States - Miss_Cont_RepC_8h | ecosystem: Environmental > Aquatic > Freshwater > River | place: USA: Louisiana...
CCACCGTAATTGAGCGCTCAGGAGCCCCTATTTTTGCTGAAATTTCCTCGATGCTATATCTCTTTATGTAATAAAGGGTAAGCACGATCCGCTCTTCTTCAGGAAGAGAGTCGATGAACTCTTCTAAGGTCTGGTTCTGCTTACTCACAAGGCTAAGGCTACTGCCGATGGCGCCCCTTCAGTTGTTAAATCCTCGCGCAAACTTAGCCAAGGAGTAATTCACAGCAATCAAGATTCCTGGTTTTATGAGGGCCAGGATCGCAGTTGGAGCATCGATTCGTTCATACCAATCAAATCTAGTTTTACCCTGACCTATCTCTGTTAGGCGAAATTCTCCAATGCCTTTAATCCAACGACCATAGTGATCAACGGCGCAGAAAGTCTCTGGGTTCCAAGCAGTAATTTTCATCTCATCCCAGATACCAATTTTTCCAATTCCGGTAAATGCAGAAATTGTTGTACCAATATTTGATAAACCATCTATATCGGCGCTGGAATTTACTTTCGTTAGTGCCATCCACTGGCCTTGAGCCTTCCAATTAACTAACCTTTTCCAAACTTCTCCGATGGGCGCTGAGATAGTTACGCTGGCTCTAAAGTCAGCAAGTTTAGATTTACGCTTCATGCTCACGAAGTAACGCACTCTATTGCGCTATCAATAGTGCTACACCAAGAAACTAATTCATGCTGACCTTGTTTCATAAAGTTCATTGCAGTTAAGTCATCAAGCGCTAATCGAAGTGAGCCATAGACGCCGCTTGGATCTAGAATTGCAATTGGCTTGTTGTGAAAACCTAAATATCTTCCTACCCAGATTTCAAATAACTCCTCTAGTGTTCCAATCCCGCCAGGAAGAGCGATAAAACCATCAGCTAAGCTTTCAATTAAACCTTTGCGTTCACGCATATCTTTGACCACATGCATCTGGCTTGCATCATGGTCAATAAATTCTACGCTCATTAGCCGCTCTGGAATAACTCCAATTGTTCTACCACCATAATTTCTAGCACCTTTGGCCACCTCGCCCATTACCGATATTGCCCCGCCGCCCCAGACCAATTCATGGCCCAATTTGGCAAGAGATGCCCCTAATTCAAAGCCAAGCTCTAGGTTCTCTTTTGAAACCAGGGTCGATGATGCGCAGTAGACGGCAACTTTCATAGCCACACTCTAAAGCAGATTTTTTCTAATGCTAACTGAAGCAAGCGCAAGCCAATAGTTGATAGCGTTGGTCTATGAGCAAAGCTAACTCAGCATATGGTTATGGAATTTCAACCATTGCAAAAGATGGATCAACCCTTGATACCTACTTTCATCGGTTGGGTCTTGGCGCAGCTGAAGCAAGCAGAGATGATTTAGCAAGCCTTGAGGGCGCAGATAACGAGCGAGAGATCACTCGTAAACTAGTAATAACAGAAATTGAGCTAGATAAGCCGCCAGCAAGTGTTGCAGATGCATATTTGCGACTGCACTTACTCTCTCATCGTTTAGTTAAACCACATGGGTTATCACTTGAAGGAATTTTTTCGATTCTTAATAATGTCATTTGGACCTCCCATGGGCCCTGCGCGATTTCTGGATTTGATCAAGTCCGCTTAAAGCTACGTGCTAAATATGGCTATTTTGCAATATATGGCGTAGATAAGTTTCCTCGGATGCTTGATTATGTAGTTCCAGAAGGAGTGCGCATTGCCAATGCAGATCGCGTACGACTTGGAGCTTATTTATCACCTGGAACAACTGTGATGCATGAAGGCTTTGTTAATTTCAATGCTGGAACTCTCGGAGCATCTATGGTTGAGGGTCGAATATCGGCAGGAGTTGTTGTTGGCGATGGTTCTGATATTGGTGGTGGAGCTTCAATTATGGGAACTCTAAGTGGCGGCGGGAAAGAAGTAATCTCAATTGGCGAGCGAACGCTACTTGGAGCCAATTCAGGACTTGGAATTTCACTCGGTGATGATTGTGTTTTAGAAGCTGGCGTATATTTAACTGCAGGATCAAAAGTGCTTCTGCCAGATGGAAAAATAGTCAAAGCAAGAGAGCTATCGGGGGCTAACTCGCTTTTGATTCGCCGTAATTCTCAAAGCGGCGCGCTTGAAGCGCTAAATAAAACAGGAGTTTGGAGTGGACTAAACAACGTTCTTCATAAGAATTAGTCTTATTGGATACAAAACTCCCGCAAAGGATATCTTCGATTTTCACAAGTTAAAATCACTTTAGGCACTTCGATATTTACCGTATCTCTAATCCAAGTAGAAGGTAGTTTTGTTCTCGCTCTAAAAATTTCACCCGTGAGCGTCGATGACCTTCCTGTAGTAGAGAATGCAGTGATTAACAAGGCACTTCCTGTTTTTGATCGAGAATCAACTCGAAATGATTTAACACTATCGAGGCCAAAAGCCGAGGCCATGTCTTTTTGAGAGACCTGACGCTCCCAATTGGCATATCGTGGGTTTATTTTTGGATCAAGGCTCCAAGGGTCTGGAACTCCTTGCAGATACGCAAATGATGAACCCCATACATCCTTAACATCCTGAGTTGAACCTCCAGAGGAAGATGAATAGAAAGCATTAATTGGCTTTCCTTCAAAAATTATTACGCGCGCAGAATTTTCATCAACGAAGGTTCTATTAACGGCCTCCTTCCACCTAATTCCATAAATTCGCTCAATCTCTTTGCTGTATCCAACAAAGTTTTGATCAACAGTAGTGCTATATATTTGGCAGTCGCATTCTGCTCTAACTCTTGAGAGCTTTGTCAGAGCGTAAGTTCTAGCTGCGATGGCCTGGGCTTCAAGGGCTGCTGGAGGCCAAGATGAAGGAACTTCACCAATCCCCCAAAGGTACTCATCGTGTAGGCGCAATGTGTTGGTAACCGCCAGATAAGAACTAACGGCATTGCTAATACTCTTAATAACTATTTGCCCATACTTATATTGTTTTGTCTCACCTTGGTTTGTGAGAGCAATGGTTGTTGTCGCACTATCCCATCTAATCGTCCATGCTTTGTTTGGCGGAACTGGAGCGAACTTAGCCGTAGGTGACGATAATGAAGGTATGACCGAATTAGCCAGATTTGTAAAAGAGGCAGTTAAGTCACCTTGATAAGTTCCAAGAGGCTCTGAGCTTTCTCCAACCGCTAAGTCGCCTCGAAACAGGGTTATCGTTCCTACGCCACCAACTGCTTTAACTATTACTGAAGTAGTTAGATTTGCGAGATTTACTCTAATTAACTCATTGACTGGGTAGGCTGATACTGCGGTTCCTGGATAGTAATAGTTAAGGATTTCAACGGCGCTCTTTCCTTCAATTGCTTGACCGCGTGCACCAATTTGGCTCATACCCACGCCATGGCCATACCCGGAACCTGAAATTTTAAATATTTCTGGAGCTAAATCTTCACTTCCTTCGGCCGGTACGCTGAACAAAAGTGCGATAAGAAGAGCAATGAATGCAGTATTTGTTGAGATCGAAATTTTCATTATCCATGATTTTACCTCAGGTGAAGGATTTTAGTTGGATAGTAGCTTTCTTGGTGAGGTGATGAAACCAAATCCCCAGCAAAAATGCATGAAAATCAAAACAATCGGTAAGTAAATTCGTTGGGCTAGTCCTCTTCCAATTATTAATGAAGTCAAAGTTATTGCGCCAAGATAAGTAATGATTGGAATAAAAAAGATTGATGAGACAAAGATACCAAAAGCTAATGAACCAAATTGTAGTATCAAGTTTAGAGGTGGAGCTAGATAGCGAAAATTAATAGTCCGATTATGTTGGCGAATTACGGCCCTTCTCCATCTCCCATATTCAAAGTATTGCAAGGCTAGTTTTTTGAGCGAACTTCTAGGGCGATAGATGACTTTTAGTTCAGGGTCGAAATAAACTATTCCACCATTTTTTCTCAAGCGATAATTTAGTTCCCAATCTTGAGCCCTAGTAAATCTCTCGTCATAGCCGCCGACTGCATCTAATGCACTCTTTTGAAATACTCCCAGATAAACGGTGTCGGTTGGTCCAGCCACTCCCCCAATATGAAATCTTGATGACCCCACTCCGATTGGTGAACGCATCGCTACTGCTACCGCTTTTTCAAATGAGGTAGTTCCTTGAGCAAACATAATGCCGCCAACATTTACTGCTCCAGTTTCTTTCAAAGTTTCAACAGCCTGACCTATATATTCCTTATCAATTTCTGAGTGTCCATCAATACGAAGAACTATTTGATTCTTTGCCATCTTTAACGCAGCATTTAAACCACTGGGGGTTCTTCCTGATTTATTCTCAATAACTTTGATTCTAGGATCTTGCCCTGCTAAATCACTTGCTATCTGCCATGTCTGATCTGTTGAAGGCCCTACTGCCAGAATTACTTCTAGCTCGCCTTCATAGTTTGAAGATAAAGCAGCCTTTATTGCAGCGCGCAGATGAAGAGCTTCATTGATAACTGTGAGAATTATGGAAACTGGTGGGTAATTGGCTTGGTGAGCAGTATTACCTTGCTCAAGTGGGCTAGTCATAACGTTCAAACGCTATCGCTTCATTACTCTTGCCTCTGTGAAATCCCCTCGGGCAATTCGTTTCTTCACCATAGCCTCGATAGCTATTGTGGGGATTTCGGCTATCTCCTGGGCAGGTCTGGGACGAATCACAGCAGCGATCCCAAGAGTTGATGCCTTTGCTGGCCTAGAAAATCGCCCAAAGAAAGAATCCTCAGCGGTTAATTACTTAATTGTTGGTTCTGACACTCGAGAGGGATTAAGCCGAGAAGAGATTAAGCGCCTAAAAGTTGGCGGTACCGATGTAGCAGCAGGCAAGAGAAGTGACACGATGCTCCTTATTCATATCTCAAAGAAGCGAGATAAAGCAGCAATCATCTCTATTCCGCGTGACAGCTATGCCCTAATTCCAGAACATAGTAATTCTCAAGGCAAAGTTATTCCTGCTACTTATTCAAAGATCAACTCTGCCTATAGCTGGGGTGGTGCGCCACTATTAATTGAAACTCTTGAAAGTATGTCTAATTTAAGAATTGATCATTACGTCGAACTTAATTTTGTTGGCTTCGTTCGCATGGTTGATGCCTTGGGAGGCGTTGAGATTTGTACAAAGAAGGATATTAATGATCCTAAAAGCCACCTAACGCTTCCTGCAGGAACGCATGTACTCGATGGTGTCGACTCATTAAAATTTGTTAGAACCAGAGTCTTTGATGGTTTAGGTGATCTAGGGAGAATGAAGAGACAACAGGAATTTGCTAGCGCTATGCTGCGTAAAGCAACTAGCGCTGGAGTGTTACTAAACCCGGTAAAGATGGTTGATTTCATAAACTCAGCTTTAGATAGCGTGGTTACAGATGAAGACTTAAGTCAAGGTGACTTATTAACTCTAGGAAAACAACTACGTAATCTTTCGGCAAGTAATGTTAGAACACTTACTATTCCATTGAAGTATTACAACTACAATAAAAATGGAGTAAGCGCTGCTGTGCTCTGGGATCCAGTCTTAGCATCTGAACTCTTTGAAAGAATCAAAAACGATGAAGCTCTCATCGAAGAGGTTAGGCCCGATCCATCCTCATCACCTACAACCATCAATAAATTTAAGAGTGGAACTGCCGCTGATAATCCCTGTAACGGCTAGTATTTGGCAGTTATGTTGAAGCTCTCAGTAATCGGAACTGGCTATCTTGGCGCAACCCATGCCGCAGCAATGTCATCTCTTGGCTTTGAAGTTGTTGGAGTTGATGTAGACCCGAAGAAAATCGAGCTACTTAATCAAGGCAAAGTTCCATTTTATGAACCAGGTCTTGAAGAACTTCTTCTAGCAGAGGTAAATTCACAGAGATTAAAGTTCACCACAGACTTTGCGCAGATAAAAGATTGCGACGTTCACTTCGTTTGCGTAGGAACTCCTCAGAAAAAGGATGGCTTGGCCGCAGATCTAACCTATGTTGATGCATCTATTACCTCTATTGCCCCGCACGCTAAAGCTGGATCCCTAATCGTTGGTAAGTCGACAGTCCCAGTAGGAACTGCAGGTCGCCTTGCAGAGATGTTAAGAAGAGCAAATGAGAAAGTTGAGTTAGCCTGGAATCCAGAATTTTTAAGAGAGGGTTTTGCTGTTGAAGATACCCTCAGGCCAAATAGATTAGTTGTTGGAGTTACTTCAGATCGCGCAGAGGAAAAATTAAAAGAGGTCTATGCCTCACTTCTCAAAGATGGAGTTCCTTGGATAAGGGCAGATCTGCCAACTGCAGAATTAGTGAAAGTTGCAGCAAACTCTTTTCTTGCCACCAAAATCTCCTTCATCAACGCCATGGCAGAGATTTGTGAAGCATCTGGTGGAGATGTAACAGTTCTTGCTAAAGCCATTGGTTATGACCCAAGAATTGGCTCCCGCTTTCTCCAAGCTGGAATTGGCTTTGGTGGCGGCTGTTTGCCCAAGGACATTCGAGCATTTATGGCGCGATCTGAAGAACTTGGAGCTAAACAATCCCTTGAGTTCTTAAGGGAAATTGACTCAATCAACTTGCGGGCACGTGCGCGGGTGATTGACTTAGTAAGAGTTGACTTGGGCCAAGATCTAAAGAGTAAGAAGATTGCAGTATTAGGCGCTGCCTTTAAGCCCGATAGTGATGATGTCAGAGACTCTCCCGCACTTGATATCGCTGTGCAGTTAAACCTTGCGGGAGCAAATGTAACTGTTCACGATCCCAAAGCAATCGAACCTGCTCGAGCGCGCTTTTCTCACTTAAATTTTTCAGAAAGTATTGAGGGATGTGTTGCAGGAGCAGATGTAATTTTGCATCTAACCGAGTGGAAAATGTATCGAGAGATAAATCCCTCTGTGATAAAGAGTCAGGTCAATCAGGCAATAATCATTGATGGTCGAAACGCGCTAGATAAAGATCTCTGGGTCAAAGCTGGTTGGAAATTTAGGGCTCTTGGAAGGGCTTAAGTAATGGCGCCAAAAATAATCTTGGCATCAGCATCCCCTGCTAGATACAAATTATTACAGAGCGCTGGAATCACCCCTGAGGTAATAGTAAGTGGAGTTGATGAAGAGAGCTCTGATTATCAAAATTTATCTCCTAAAGAACTAGTCATTGCCCTAGCTATAGTTAAAGCTCACACAGTTAGAGCAAAAATTGATTATCAGGCTCTGATAATCGCTTGTGACTCTACTTTTGAATTCCAGGGAGAGAGTTTAGGTAAACCAGGAAGTGCGGAAAAGGCAGTTGCAAGAGCTAAACAATTGCGAGGAAAATCTGGCCTACTTCATACTGGCCATTGCATCATTGATACTGGGAAAGAGATTGAAATTAGTGATGTGGTGAGCACCAAAGTTTTCTTTGCAGATATGAGCGATGTTGAAGTTGATGGTTATGTAGCAACTGGTGAACCTCTAAATGTTGCTGGGGGTTTTACTCTTGATGGACGAAGCTCACCATTTATTTCAAGGATTGAAGGTGAAACATCAAATGTTATTGGCCTTTCCCTGCCACTATTGCGCAACGCCATTAACAAATTAGGTTATCAGTGGTTTGATTTGTCATGACTTTATATGCCGCATATGGATCAAATCTTGATCCTAGGCAGATGCTTCTTAGGGCTCCCCATTCACCTCATCGCGGCACTGGATGGCTACGCGGGTGGCGTTTAACTTTCGGCGGAGAAGAAATTGGCTGGGAGGGAGCAGTTGCAACTCTTGCAGAAGATGCCGGCCATAGCGTATTTGTCTCGGTCTACGACTTAACTCCCGCAGATGAAGCAGCCCTTGATCAATGGGAAGGTGTGACTACTGATCTATATCGAAAGATTAGAGTGCGAATAGAAACTCTGGATGGTTCTCCGCTTTGCTATATCTATGTACTTAATTCTTTTGAAGGCGGAACCCCTTCTGCTCGTTATCTAGAAATTATGGTTAGCGCAGCTCGTGAAGCAGGAGCTCCTGAGGATTACATCCAAGAATTAAGTAATAGAAGTACTCGGTAGTAAGTTGGCCTTATGGATCAATCTCTAATAGCTCAAGTTCAGCAGTGGATTGATCAAGATCCTGACCCAAAGACAAGAGTCGAACTTGAAAATCTCCTTGCAGATAATAATGAAACTGAGTTGCGCTCCTGTTTCTCTGGCTTTCTAGAATTTGGAACAGCAGGTTTGCGTGGCAAATTAGGGCCAGGGCCTTCAAGAATGAATAGAGCAGTTGTAACAAAAACTGCAGCAGGACTGGTTACTTACATGCGCAAACACAATCTCTCATCTGTTGTCATTGGACGAGATGCTAGATATGGATCGAAAGACTTTGCTCAAGACACAGCTGAGATTATGCAAGGCGCTGGCATGAAGGTCTACTTATTGCCAAGAGCTCTGCCAACTCCAGTTCTTGCCTATGCTGTTAGAGAGTTAAAGTGCGATGTTGGAATTATGGTAACTGCAAGCCATAATCCACCAGAAGATAATGGCTATAAGGTCTATCTAGGCGGAGTAGTTGATCAGATTCGCTATGAAGGATCACAGATTATTTCTCCTGCTGATACTCAGATTTCAGAATATATCTCTCAAGTTCCCGATCTAAATACGCTAAAACGAAGTAGTGGAGCAGAAGTTTTAGATAACGCGATAGTTGATTCGTATGTTCAGGCCACAGCAAAGCTTGCCACCTCAAATAGTGATCTTAAAGTGGTCTACTCAGCTATGCATGGTGTTGGCAAAGAAACTTTAGAACAAGTTTTTACAGCAGCAAATTTCGCTCCCCCAATATTAGTTTCCGAGCAGGCAGAGCCAGATCCAGATTTTCCAACAGTTAAATTTCCAAATCCTGAAGAGCCAGGAGCTATTGATCTCTCTCTTCGGAAAGCGATACAAGTTTCAGCGGATCTAGTTATTGCCAATGATCCTGATGCTGATCGCTGCGCAGTTGCTATTGCTGATAGAAGTGGCAATTGGAGAATGCTTCGAGGAGATGAGGTTGGAGCTCTTCTCGGTGAGTATCTAGCAAGAACTGCTAAGGATAAGAGCGCAACTCTTGCTAATTCAATTGTCTCATCTTCAATCTTGAGCAAAATAGCTAAGGCATACCAATTACCTTTCGCTGAAACTCTCACTGGATTTAAGTGGATTGCAAAGATTGAGAACCTGCATTTCGGATATGAAGAAGCACTTGGTTATGCAGTTGATTCAAATTCTGTCAATGATAAGGATGGAATCAGCGCAGCCCTAATGATTGTTCAAATTGCAACAGATCTAAAGCGTGAATCTAAAACGCTAAATGACTTGCTGGATGAGATTTGGAACAAGTACGGCTATCACGGCACCAAGCAGATTTCAGTAAGGGTTAATACTCTTGAAGAGATCTCCAAAATCCTTGGACGATTTAGAAATAGCACTCCACACTCAATCGCCGGATATCGCGTGAGTAGCTTTGATGATTTAGAAAAACCTACAAGTGATCTGCCACCAACAAATGGAGTGAGAATTTTTCTTGAGCCAAATATTAGAATCATCGTAAGGCCTAGTGGAACCGAGCCAAAGATTAAGTGTTATATAGAGGTTGTTAGCGATAGTCAGGAGATGGCCGAGGAGATCATTGCCAGGCTGGATTCCCAGCTACGTACCTTTCTTGCTTCATAACTTGTAGACTCACGACTTATGTCAGCGCTAAATCTGATTGATGGTTCTGAAACTTCGCTGCGTAGATTTCTACAAACCCTTGCCGGAGTAGATCAAATTGGCGCTCAAGAGCGCGCTGCCATGCTTGCAACGCGAAGTATTAAGACCACTAGTAAGAAGTGGGCTATTGATATGGCCATTAGCATGATTGATTTAACAACTCTTGAAGGGGCAGATACTGCTGGAAAGATCAGATCACTCTGCTCGAAGGCTCTCCGCCCAGATCCACAAGATCCCTCGGTTCCACATGTAGGAGCAGTCTGTGTATATAACGACATGGTGGGAATAGCTAGAAATCATCTAGATTCAATTGGCGGTCAAAGTATTCCAGTAGCTGCAGTCGCAACTGCTTTTCCATCAGGTAGAGCATCAAGAAAAGTTAAGCTTCAAGATACCAAAGATGCTATTTCACTCGGCGCTACTGAAATCGATATGGTTATTGATCGAGGTGCATTTCTCTCTGGCCAACTTGGTGAAGTATTTGATGAAATTAGAGCAATTAAAGAAATCTGTTCAGATAAGGCACACTTAAAAGTAATTCTTGAAACAGGTGAGTTAGTAACTCTAGATAACGTTCGCAAAGCTTCATATCTAGCAATGCTTGCCGGGGCAGACTTTATTAAAACCTCGACTGGAAAAGTTACTCCCGCTGCTACCGCTCCAGTAGTTCTAGTGATGCTTGAGGCAGTAAGAGATTTCTATGAGCTAAGTCAGGTTAGAATTGGGGTTAAGCCAGCAGGTGGAATTAGAACAACTAAGGATGCAATCAAGCAGTTGGTATTGGTTAAAGAGATAGCAGGAGTTGAGTGGCTAAACCCCGAGCTATTTCGAATTGGAGCAAGCGCTCTGCTAAATGATTTACTTATGCAGCGCATGAAATTAACTACTGGCAGATATTCGAGCGCAAATTATGTTACGGTAGATTAATAATGAGTAACTTTGAATACGCCCCTGCCCCAGAATCTAAGGCGATTGCCAATATAAGCAAGGACTATGGGCTATTTATAAACGGTAAATTCATTGCCTCCCATAATAAAAAACGTTTTGAGACTATAAACCCCGCTAATGAAGAGGTATTAGCCAAGATTTCACTCGCCGATGAGGTCGATATTGATAAGGCTGTTAAGGCTGCAAGATCTGCTTATATAAAAGTGTGGTCAAAGATGAGCGGCAAAGAGCGAGCAAAATACCTCTTTCGCATCGCTCGCCTACTTCAAGAGAGATCTCGAGAATTTGCGGTAGTAGAAACCCTAGATAATGGAAAGCCGATTAGGGAAACTAGAGATATCGATATCCCACTATCAGCCGCGCACTTTTTCTATCACGCCGGCTGGGCAGATAAGTTGGAGTTTGCTGGCTTTGGAGATAAACCTAAAGCTCATGGAGTAGTAGCTCAGATAATTCCGTGGAACTTTCCGCTTCTAATGCTGGCATGGAAAATTGCGCCCGCTCTAGCAACTGGAAATACAGTTGTCTTAAAGCCTGCTGAAACTACCCCACTAACTGCTCTGCTATTTGCTGAAGTCTGCCAGCAAGCAGATCTACCACCTGGAGTAGTGAACATAATTACAGGAGATGGAAGCACAGGATCTGCGTTAGTTAAGCATCCAGATATAGACAAAGTGGCCTTTACTGGATCTACTGAGGTTGGCAAGCTAATTGCTAGATCTCTTGCCGTTAGCAATACCCCAGTAACACTTGAACTTGGTGGAAAAGGTGCAAATATCGTCTTTGAAGATGCCCCACTTGATCAAGCAGTTGAGGGAATCATTAATGGCATATTCTTTAATCAAGGCCATGTCTGCTGCGCCGGATCTCGCCTTCTACTTCAAGAAAATATCCATGATGAATTCTTAAACAAATTACAGAAGAGAATGTCCAAGATTCGCCTAGGTGATCCATTAGATAAGAACACAGATATTGGAGCTATTAACTCAGCTGCGCAACTTGCAAAGATTCACGAACTCTCATCCTCTGGACAGGCAGAGGGCGCTGATATCTGGTCTGCGCCTTGCCAAATTCCAAATAAGGGATTTTGGTTTGCTCCAACGATATTTACTGGAGTAACTCAAGCTCATCGCATTGCTAGAGAGGAGATATTTGGGCCAGTGCTCTCTGTGCTGACTTTTAGAACTCCACAAGAGGCGATAGAGAAAGCCAATAACACTCCTTTTGGACTCTCAGCTGGAGTTTGGAGCGATAAAGGTTCAAGAATTCTCTGGGCAGGAAATCACTTAAAGGCTGGAGTTATCTGGGCCAACACTTTTAATAAATTTGATCCTGCGAGCCCATTTGGCGGATATAAAGAATCAGGCTGGGGCCGCGAAGGTGGTCGCCATGGACTTGGCGCATATATCAAAGGGGCTAAGTAATGAGTCTTGATATAAAGAAGACCTATAAATTATTTATCGCAGGCGCTTTTCCTCGAAGTGAATCAGGGCGCAGCTATGAGATTAAAGATAAAAAAGGAAACTTCATAGCAAATCCTGCTCAAGCATCAAGAAAAGATTTAAGAGATGCAGTTCTTGCAGCTAAGAATGCTCATTCATCTTGGGCCGCTGCAACTGCTTATAACCGAGGACAGATTCTCTATCGCATCGCTGAGATTATGGAAGGCAGAAGCGAGCAATTTGTCTCTGAAATTATGGCAATGGAATCAGTTACTAGTAAGCAAGCTCAAGTGCAGGTAAGGCAAGCAATTGATACTTGGGTCTGGTATGCCGGATGGAGCGATAAGATTTCAACAATTGCAGGAAGCACAAACCCTGTTGCAGGACCGTTCTTTAACTTCACAGTTGCAGAGCCATTAGGTGTGGTTGGAATTGTCGCTGAAGAAAAGTCTTCACTGCTGGGTGTAGTTCTAGGACTTGCTCCAGTCTTGGCAGCAGGAAATTGTGCGGTCTTACTTGCCAGCCAGAGTCGTCCGCTTTCTGCAATAACTCTTGCAGAGTGCCTTGCAACCTCTGATGTGCCAGCAGGGGTAGTAAATATTCTCACTGGCCTTAGCGATGAATTAACCCCACATTTAGCTTCACATATGGAGATAGATGGCCTTGATTTAAGCGGGGTTGATAGTAAGAGCGCTACAGCACTTCGCATTTCAAGTGTTGATAATTTAAAGAGAGTTCACAGTTTTTCCGCTGAAAAATCTCCAGAGCGGATTCTTTCCTATATGGAATATAAGACGCTCTGGCATCCAATAGGTGTTTAGAACTTAGTAATTACTAGCGGCAATCTCTCTGCAACTTCACCTTTCTCAGAGATACTAACCGCGCCTTCTAACGCTTGCTTAGCTCGTTCAAATCTATCGCTATCATCGCTATGAAGTGTAAATAGCGCAGATCCGCTAACTATCTTCTCTCCAGGTTTGGCATGAATTTCAATTCCTGCTCCAGCTTGAACTGCTTCCCCTTGTCGCGCTCTTCCAGCGCCAAGGCGCCAAGCACTAACTCCAACTTTTAACGCATCCATTGAGGAGATAGTTCCGCTCTTGTCTGCAGTAATAACTAGCTTCTCTTTGGCAGTGGGAAGCGGGGCATCAGGATCTCCTCCTTGAGCCTTAACCATTTTTCTCCAGCGATCCATCGCGCTTCCATCTTTAAGCGCAACTTCAGGATCTTTGCCGCTTACCTTTGCAGCATCGAGCATCTCTCTTGCCAAAATTAAGGTTAGCTCGACAACATCTGCTGGTCCACCGCCTGCAAGAACTTCTATTGATTCACGAACTTCAAGGGCGTTGCCGGCAGTCAGCCCAAGCGGTACATCCATTGCAGTTACTAGAGCCCTGGTATTTACTCCAGCTCTCTTTCCGAGTTCAACCATGACGCTTGCTAATTCTTTAGCTTTTTCTGGATCTGACATAAATGCTCCAGAGCCTGTCTTAACATCTAAAACCAAGGCGCTGGTTCCCTCAGCAATTTTCTTGCTCATAATCGATGAAGCAATTAGTGGAATAGCTGGCACTGTACCTGTC
>Ga0255189_1000103_pt1 | contig 13153 bp, 10 predicted proteins | sample Miss_Cont_RepC_8_FD_183620 | JGI IMG/M metagenome (GOLD analysis project Ga0255189, IMG submission 183620) | Freshwater microbial communities from Mississippi River, Louisiana, United States - Miss_Cont_RepC_8h | ecosystem: Environmental > Aquatic > Freshwater > River | place: USA: Louisiana...
CCTGAAATAAGTTTAAAAAAACCAAGCATTAATCCTATTCTTAATTTTTTAATGTTAATTTTACTAAGAGAAATGCCAAGAGATAACAAAACTAGAGGTATAACAAATCCTGATAAAATATTTGTAATACTATTAAAGAAATTTGGCATTTCTATTTTATAAAATAAAACAATGAGAGAAAATATTAATGACAATAAAACAGGACTAAAAATTATTTTTTTAATTGAGTAATTTCCTGATGAGATTGCAGTATTTGCTGTAAAATGACTGACCATTACTATCGAAGCAAAACCAGCTGCTAATGCTAATCCTTCGTTACCAAAAGCTAATAATGATAAAGGAATACCCATATTTCCAGTATTTGGATGCATTAATGGGGTAGTTAATTTTATAGAAGGAAGTTTAAAAATTTTTATTAGCAAATACCCAAATAAAAAACCTATAGCCAAAACTAACAAGGCAGAAAGAAAAATTTTAAAATAAATATTTATAGTTAAATTAGATCTTGTTAATGAATCATAAATTAAACAAGGAAGTCCAATATTAGCTACTAGTTTTGTTATAGCAGCTGGGTTAAAATCTTTATTGTATTTATTCCAAAGGTAGCCAGTAAAAACTACAAAAATTACTGGAAGTATTATATTTATAATTGTTAGAAACAATTATTCCTCAAATATCTGCGTAGCAATTTTTTTCTTTAAAACCGCCAGGATGTGTTACCGCTCCATCTTTTGTAGATCCTACAGATTGGGCATATTTCCAAAGAGTTCCTGATGTAAAATGAGGTTTAATATTTTTCCAAGATTTTTTTCTTTTCTGCAACTCTGAATTTGAAATTTTAACATCTATAGTTCCTTTGTTAGCATCGATAATTATTTTATCTCCATTTCTTAATAATGCTATTGGACCGCCATTAAATGCCTCGGGACCAACATGTCCAACGCAAAAGCCTCTAGTTGCTCCTGAAAATCTTCCGTCAGTAATTAATGCCACTTTTTCTCCCATTCCCTGACCATAAATAGCTGCAGTAGTAGAAAGCATTTCGCGCATTCCAGGACCTCCTCTTGGTCCTTCATATCTGATAACTATAACGTCTCCCTCTTTATATCTTCGATTTTGGACTGCTTTAAAAGCTTCCTCCTCACTATTAAAGCATAAAGCATTTCCTTCAAATTTTAGTGTTTTCATTCCAGCTACCTTAACGATAGCTCCTTCGGGTGCTAAATTTCCTTTAAGACCTACAACGCCACCTGTTTTTGAAAGTGGTTTATTATACGGTCTCATTACATCTTGATTGTAATTAAATTTAACATTCTGTAAATTTTTCTTCATTGTTTCTCCAGTGACTGTCAAACACTCCCCATGTAAGTAGCCACCATCTAACAAAGTTTTAAGTAACATGGGTACTCCTCCGGCTTCAAACATATCTTTTGCAACATATTTTCCGCCTGGTTTTAAATCTGCCAAGTAAGGAGTTTTTTTAAAAATTTTTGCTACATCCATAAGATCAAATTTAATTCCACATTCATTTGCAATTGCTGGAAGATGAAGAGCAGCATTTGTTGATCCACCAGTAGCAGCTACGATAGTTGCGGCATTTTGTAATGATTTAAGTGTAACAATGTCTCTGGGTCTGATGTTTTTTTTTAATAAAGACATTACTGCCTGTCCACTCGCATAAGCATATTTATCTCTTTCTTCATAGGGAGCCGGAGTTCCTGATGAATATGGCAATGCCAAACCGATAGCTTCAGAAACGCATGCCATTGTATTAGCAGTAAACTGCCCTCCACATGCTCCTGCGCTTGGACATGCATTAATTTCTAATTCCTCTAAATCTTCATCAGACATTTGTTTATTGGAATGTTTTCCAACAGCTTCAAAAACATCAACAACTGTTACATCTTTTCCTTTAAATTTTCCTGGTAATATAGATCCACCATAAATAAAAACACTAGGCACATTTAATCTACACATTGCCATCATTAATCCAGGCAAAGATTTATCACATCCTGCTAGACCAACTAATGCATCATAACAATGACCTCTAACTGTTAGTTCTGTTGAATCTGCAATTATTTCTCTGGATATTAATGATGACTTCATTCCTTCGTGACCCATTGCAATCCCGTCAGTAACTGTAATTGTGCAAAATTCTCTAGGCGTTCCACTGTTATCATAAACACCTTTTTTTGCAGATTGAGCTTGTCTCATTAAAGTAATGTTGCATGGAGCGGCTTCATTCCAGGTAGAAACAACTCCCACGAATGGTTTTGCAATGTCACTTTTTTTTAAATTCATTGCGTAATAAAAAGATCTATGAGGGGCTCTATCCGGACCCACTGTAGTATGACGACTAGGTAATTTTGATTTATCAAATTTCATAATTAATTTTTAATAGATATTATACTTTCTAATTGATTTAAATCATTTACTAATTTCTTTAAAATATCTTTTTCCTTATCGACTATATCTTTTGGAGCTTTATTTATAAAAGATTTATTAGAAAGTTTATTTTTTGTTAAACTGATACTATTTTTTATTAAATCAATCTTCTCTTTTACTTTAATAATTTGATCTTTTAAGGAGATTTCTGTTGCAAATTTAATAAGGATGGCGTCCCCATCTAAATATATTGGCAGTATGTTTTCGTTTTTTTCATCTTTTTTAAAATAGTTTTCAATTCTAGAGGCCTTCTTAAAAATTAAAAAATTTCTATCTAAAAAGCTTTTTTTATCTTTAGGTAAATGATCAATACAAACATCTACAAAATTTCCTGGAGAAACTTGTAAAATAACTTTTGTGGATCTTATTAAGCCAACAAGTTTAATTAGCCAATTAATTAGTTTAATATTATTATCTTTTATTAACTTAATTTCTTTATAAGAATTAAAATTTATTAAAGGACTTTTGTATAATTCTGAAAATTTCAATCTATTCCAAAGTTCTTCAGTAACAAAAGGTATAAATGGATGAAGAGTTAAAAGAATATTGGAAAATATAAATCCAAAAACTTTTTTTGTTTCTTTTATTTGATTTTGATTATCCGAATAAAAAATTGACTTAGAAAATTCTAAATACCAGTCGCAAAATACATTCCAAACGAAATTATAGATTTCTTTAGAAGCCTCATCAAATCTAAAATTTTTAATATGATTGTCGATATTATTTTTTGTACGAATGTATTCATTAAAAATCCATTGATTAATTTCTAATTTTAGTTCTTTACTGTTAATTTTAATATCAAGATTACATTTATTAAAATCACAAAATTTAGAAACGTTCCAAATTTTAGTTAAAAAATTTCTATAGCCTTTAACTCTTTCTTCTGAAAGCTTTACATCTCTGCCTGGCGATGCCATCGACATCAATGTAAACCTTAAAGAATCAGCTCCATATTTTTTTATTAAATCTAAAGGGTCAATAACATTACCTTTTGATTTTGACATTTTTTGTCCATGCTCATCTCTAACTAAAGCATGTATATAAACTTTATCAAAAGGAACTTTTTTTGTTACAAACAATCCCATCATCATCATTCTAGCAACCCAAAAAAATAAAATATCAAAACCCGTTACTAAAACTGATGTTTTATAAAATCTTTTAAAATTATAAGTTTTTTTTGGCCAACCTAGACTTGCAAAAGGCCATAGAGCTGATGAAAACCAAGTATCTAAAACATTGATGTCTTGATTAATTATCGAATTTTTCTTTTTGTAAAATTTATCAGCTTGTTTTTGTGCATCATTGCGATCCTTTGCTGAAAAAATTTTTCCATCACTTCCATACCAAATAGGAATTTGATGACCCCACCAAATCTGTCTAGAGATACACCATGGACGAATATCTTTAAGCCATAAATTATAAGTTTTTGTCCACGAGTCTGGAAAAAGAATAGTTTTTTTATTTTTTACAGCTTTTAAAGCTTCGACTGACATTTTTTTAACATTTAAAAACCATTGTTCTGTAAGGTAAGGCTCAACTATAGAGTTTGATCTATCACCGTAAGGAACGTTATGTTTTATTGTTTCTTCTTTTTCTAAAGTATTAATTGATTTTAAATCTTCTATTATTAATTTTCTTGCTTCAAATCTATCAAGCCCCTGATACTTTTGAGGGCAATTTTTATTAAGTCTACCGTCAGCTTCTAAAATATTAATTTTTTCTAAATTGTGTCTTAAACCAACTTCATAATCATTAAAATCATGAGCTGGAGTAATTTTTACAGCTCCAGATCCTTGATTAGGGTCAGCATAATAATCAGCAATTATTTTAATTTGCTTATCTATAATTGGAATTTTTGCATATTTATTAATTAATTTTTTATATTTTTTATCTTTTGGATTAACAGCAATTGCTGTGTCGGCAAATATTGTTTCTGGTCTGGTAGTGGCTATAGTTATAAAATCATTTTTATTAATAAAATATTTAATATAGTAAAGTTTTCCCTCTACTTCTTTCTGTACTACTTCTAAATCAGAAATTGCAGTTTTTAATACTGGGTCCCAGTTAGATAGTTTAAAATCCTTATAAATAAGTTTTTTTTTATGTAATTCTAAAAAAACTTTTACTACTGCATCGGACATGTTTGTGTCCATAGTAAATCTAGTTTGCGACCAATCGCATGAAGATCCTAATTTTTTAAGTTGATTAATTATTGAATTTCCAGAATGTTCTTTCCAATTCCAAACTTCTTTAAGAAACTTCTCTCTTCCTAATGTATTTTTTGATTGATTTTTTTCATTAAGTTTTTTTTCGACAACAAGTTCTGTTGCAATACCTGCATGATCGGTTCCTGGTTGCCATAAAGTTTCATAACCTTTTAATCTATAAAATCTAACTAACAAATCTTGAATAGAATTATTAAGAGCATGTCCCATATGCAAATTACCCGTTACATTGGGTGGAGGAATTACTATAGAAAAATATTTCTTTTTATTATTTTTTTTTGGCTCAAATAATTTTTTACTTTCCCAAAAATTATAAATTTTATCTTCAATATCTAAATGATTATAATTTTCTTCTAGCATTAAAAATTAAATTCTTCTTTATCAATATAATTAATTAAAATAGGCGAACTAGCATTCATAATTTTTAATTTTTCATATCCACTAGTTTTTTTGTTAAAAAGATAAATGTTTGAAGAAGATTCCTCTTTTAAAATACATATTAATTTTCCATCAACATTTAATTTATCTATAAAATTCAAAGGATCGCAATTTACTGTTCCATTAATAATAATTTTATTGAATTTAAGATCTAGATTATTAAGTTGCCTATAATTACAGAATAAAAGATTAACATTTGTATTTTTATTTTTTTTAATATTTTTTGTAGATAAGTCGTATATGTCTTTGTCTTGTTCAATTGAATAAACAGTATTAACTAAATTAGCCAACACTGAGGTTGTATATCCACCTCCGGAACCTACTTCTAAAATAACATCTGAGAATTCTGGTTTTATAATATTTAAAAATTTTGCAAAAATGAGCGGCTTTAAAATAAAACTAGTTTTGGTGAATTTTATATGATCATCAATATAAGATAGGTTCTTTAATGAATCTGGTAGAAAATCTTCTTGGTCTACTTTCTCAAATGCAGCAATTAAATTTTCATCTATAATGTTATTGGGCTTTAATTGGCTCTCAATCATATTTAATTTTCGACTACTGTGTTGCATAATATTTGCGAGTTTAGAAAACTAAATATATATACACGATAGCTATTAGAAAATAATACAGAAAAAAAGGCCACGTGGCGGAATGGTTACGCAGAGGACTGCAAATCCTTGTATCCCAGTTCGATTCTGGGCGTGGCCTCCAAATTAATATTGTTTTTAAAAAAAAAAATCGTATTGTGTTTTTTTATTCCCCGATAGCTCAGTTGGTAGAGCAGTTGACTGTTAATCAATTGGTCGCAGGTTCGAGTCCTGCTCGGGGAGCCAAAGATAATTAAGCAGTTTTTGATAGTTTCTTATTTGAATTTAAAATATTCAAAAGTTTTTCTTTTTCAACTTCTGATAATTTGCTTACAAAATTTTCTAAAGAATTATCGTTTTTCACATGCGAATCTAAATTTTGAAAATCTTTGAATTCTTCAAAAAAATACTTAACAGGAACTTTTAAAAAATTAGCTAATTGCAGCAGTCTACTAGAACTAACGCCATTAGTTCCTTTTTCATATTTTTGAATTTGCTGAAATGTTACGTTAATTGCTCTTGCGACTTGAGTTTGTGTTAAACCAAGAGAAGATCTTCTTGCTCTTAATTGTTTACCTAAATGTTGATTTAATTCTAGTGACATTGATCCCTTTATTTAAATAATAAAATCTGATTAAACTTATTTTTAAATAAGAAATCAAGACTAAAAATTAAAAAAAATAAAAATAATGTCATGTTCTTTAATTTGGTTAAAAGATGATTTTAGAATATCAAATAATCAAGCAATAACGGCCTTAATTGAAGATGATAACACAGAAAAAATCGCTTTATATATATATGATGAAGAAGCATACAATTCATGTGAAGCTCAAAAATGGTGGCTTGCTAAATCTTTAGAAATTTTCCAAAAAAAATTAGATATTTTAAAAATTTCACTTGACGTAATTCATGAAAATACAACAAAAATTTTTAAAAAGCTTATATCTAAAAACTCTTTTAACCGTATTTACTGGAACAAATCTTGTCATGTGAATGATAATATTATTGAAGAAGAAATTAAAAAAACCTTAAAAAATAACAATATTTTTTATAAGGAATTTGAGGCTAATTTACTCAATCCAGTTGAGAAAATAAAAAAAGATGATGGAAGTCCATTTAAGGTATTTACTCATTATTGGAAAAAAGCTGAACAAACCTATCTAAGAAATAATCATAAATTTAATGATAAAATATTTAAAAATTATAATCTAGATTCAAAAAAAGATAAAAATATTCAAGCTATATATCCTAAAAAAAATTGGTATAAAAAATTTGAAAAATATTGGGTACCGAGTGAGGAAAATGCAGATAAAGTATTAAATAATTTCATAAAAAATAGCATCAATAATTACTCGATAAATAGAGACATTCCATCAATTGAAGGTACTTCAAAATTATCACCATATTTAAAATTCGGCCAAATTTCTGTTAATCGGATAATGGAAAAATGTTTAGAAATTAAAAATAAAAAAATTGGATTTAGAAAATATATTAATGAAATTGGCTGGAGAGAATTTTGTCACTCTTTACTACATAACTTTCCTGAAATGGAAAGAAATAACCTTAGAAAAGATTTTGACAATTTTAAATGGAATAAAAATGAAAAATTATTATTAAAATGGAAAAAAGGATTAACAGGATATCCAATTGTCGATGCTGGAATGAGAGAACTTTACGAAACTGGGTGGATGCACAATAGAGTTAGAATGATTGTAGCTTCATTTTTAGTAAAGCATTTAAGAATACATTGGCTTGAAGGAGAAAAATATTTTAGAAATACACTACTAGATTTTAACATTGCAAATAATGTTGCTGGTTGGCAATGGGTTGCAGGAACAGGAGCTGATGCTGCTCCATACTTTAGAATTTTTAATCCAATCTTGCAGGGCGAAAAGTTTGATACAAAAGGCAATTACATAAAAAAATGGTGCCCTGAATTAAAAAACATTCCTAATGAATTTTTACACAAGCCTTGGGAAATGCCTGAAGAATTGCAAAAAGAAAAAAATATTATATTAGGAAAAACATATCCATTACCAATTGTTAAACATGAAGAAGCTAGAAATTTAGCTTTAAAAGCTTTTCAAGATTTAAAAAAATGAAAAAGAAAATTGCTGTCATAGGTAGTGGCATATCTGGAATGACTGCGGGCTTCGAGTTGAGTAAAAAATATGAAATTCATATTTACGAAAAAAATTCCTACCTTGGTGGTCACACTCACACTCATGAAGTAAAAGAAAATAATAAAAAATATTTTATTGATAGTGGATTTATAGTTTTTAACAATAAAACCTATCCAAATTTTATAAATTTATTAAAAAAAATAAATATAGATTCAGAAAACACAAATATGAGTTTTTCTGTAAATTATCCCCATGAAAATTTTGAATGGTCAGGAAAAGATCTTAATAGTCTTTTTTTTAAAAATAAAAAATTTTTTACCATAAAATTTTTTAAAATTCTTACTGGAATAATAAAATTTAATTTTTTAGCTAAAATTAACAAACAATCATTTTTAAACATAAAAATTAAAACTTTTCTCAAAAAATTCAATTTTAGTGAAGAATTTAAAAAATATTATTTATACCCAATGTGTGCATCAATTTGGTCAAACCCTATAAATAAAATAAAGGATTATAAAACTCATTTTCTTATAAAATTTTTTATTAATCATGGTTTAGTTAATTTATTTTTTAGACCGCAGTGGAAAGTGATTAAGTTTGGCAGCAATCAGTATATTAAAAAAATTATGCAAATTTCTGATATAAAATTTTTCTTAAATAATAATGTAAAAGCAATTAAAATTAACAAAAATAAAATTCAAATAAAAAATAAAAATAAATTAATAAATTACGATTACTTAATTTTTGCAAATCATACTAATGAAATAAGCAAAATACTTCCTAATAACTTTAAAAAACAGAAAAAAATATTAGCATTGGTAGGTTATCAAATTAACGATGCATGCTTACATACAGATTCATCATTAATGCCAAAAAATAAATATAACTGGTCTAGTTGGAATTTTATTAAAACTAATGATAAAAATTCAAAATTAACCTACTGGATGAATTACTTACAAAATCTAAAATGCAAAAAAAATTACTTTGTTTCTATAAATTCTAATAATTTAATTAATAAGAGCAAAATAATTAAAAAAATTAAATATAGTCATCCAGTGTTTAAGCATAATAAAGAATACACATTTAAAAAATTACAAGAAATCCAAGGTTATAAAAATATTTATTACTGCGGTGCATGGTGTGGCTATGGTTTTCATGAAGATGGTGTTGTGTCAGCGAAAAATGTCACAACTTATTTATTATAATGCAAAGCTCTCTTCAACTAGGAAGCGTATTTCATAATAGGGTTTTTCCATATAATCATCAATTTAGTTACAAAACATTATCAGTTCTAATTAATTTGGATGAATTAAATAATATAAATAAGTTATTTTTATTTTCTATTAATACATTCAATCTATTTAGTTTTTTTTTTAAAGATCATGGCGATAGAAATGAAAATAATAATCCAAAAAAATTTATATTAAGTAACATTGAGAGAAATTTTCACGATAAAAGAAAATACACAGTATACTTATACTGCACCCCTTCATTTCTTGGTTATGTATTTAATCCAATTTCTATTTATTTATGCAAAAACAATAAAAATGATATTAAATATATTTGTTATGAAGTAAAAAATACGCATCACGAGCAACATTGTTATTTTGTCAGAATAAAAAAAAAATCAAAAAAAATCTATTCAGAATTAAAAAAAAAATTTTATGTTTCCCCATTTTTGCAAATGAATTTAAAATATAAATTTTATTTATTTAATAGTAAAAATAATTTTTTATTAAACATAAATGTATACAAAAAGAATCAAATGATTCTAAAAACTGGTATTTCTTCAAAAGCTTCAGTTCTTAATAGTCATTCCTTAATTTACAGTCTTATTAAGAATCTATTTTTTGCACAAAAAATTATGATATTAATACATTACCAGGCAATTAAAATTTTTAAGAAACAAAAATCTTTTTTTTCTAAACCTAAAAAAAATAATGATACAGTGTCATTTCATGGATAATTTATTTAAAAAATATTTAAATTATAAACTCAAAGATATTAAATGGGGAGAAATAAAGGTTAATTTTAAAAATTCTTATGAAAAAATTTTTAAAGCTACGGATGGAAATTTAAGTTCTAATATTTTAATTAAAAATAATTCTTTTTTTAAAGACTTGCTTCTTAGAGGCGAGCTTGGATTTGCTGAATCGTACATTAATAATAAATGGGAAACTTCTAATTTAACAAATTTACTAAAAATTTTATTAAAAAATCAACAAATTAAAAAAAAAAATTGGGCTGATAATTATTTAGTATTATTAATTGAAAAAATAAAATTTATTTTAAAATCAAATTCTATCAATCAGGCAAGAAAAAATATTCATTACCATTACGATCTTGGTAATAAATTTTATTCTTTCTGGCTAGACTCTTCTATGACTTATTCTTCTGGAATTTTTCTTAACAATAATGATAATTTGTTAACATCTCAAAATAATAAATATGATAACATTATAAAAAATTTAGATATCAAGTCTTCTGATATCGTTCTTGAAGTTGGATCGGGCTGGGGTGGTTTTATAAAAAGAAATAATGAAATGACCAAATCTCAAATCGATGGTTTAACAATTAGTGAACAACAATTTTCATACGTGAATGAACTAATAAAGAACAACAACTTAAACAATAATTCAAAAATTATTTTTAAAGATTATAGGAAACTAGATTCCATTAATTATTATGACAAGATTGTTTCTATAGAAATGTTTGAGGCTGTTGGAAAAAAATATTGGGATATTTATTTTAAAACTTTGAATCAAGTTCTTAAAAAAAATGGAAAAGCTTGTTTTCAAATAATAACAATTAACGATGACGAATATTCAAATTACATTAATCAAGTTGATTTTATTCAAAAATATATTTTTCCTGGTGGAGTACTTCCCTCAAAAAAAATTTTATATCAATTATTTAAAGATAATAATTTTGAATTATATGAAGAAAAATCTTTTGGAAAAGACTATGCTAAAACATTAAGAATTTGGAAAAAAAATTTTAATAAATCTTGGAATGATATTTCGAAAAATGGCTTTGATGATAAATTCAAGAATTTATGGAATTATTATTTAAGTTATTGTGAAACTGGATTTGACACTGAACATACTGATGTAAGTCAGTTTTATTTAAAAAAAATTAACTAAAAGCTTTAATTTAAAGTTTTTAACTTATAACTCCATTCTCCTTTTAGAGAAAAATCCATAGAAACCCAATGAAAAGTATTGTCAGTAAATCCAATTTTAACATCGATATCCTCTCCCTTAACGTTAAAAAGTTGAACAATTTGTTTTTTATTGTTAATCATTCTTTCTTCCTTATTTAAAAAAGTTATTTTTGTTTCAGTGGATCTGCAGCTTTGTCCTAATACAAAATTATTATTAATTAAAACATCATGATTCCACCATGTTCCTAGAGAAAAATCCTTTTTAGAGGAATATTTAAAAAATTTACCTTCTGTGGTGCCATCAAAATTATATTCGCCGCCACTTGAGTTTGTAATATTACAATAGTCATTATGATTTCCGTCTTTTGTTTTTGATTTAAATTCAATTAATTTATTACCTTTATAAATTTCTTTTCCTAGAGAGTGGTATTTGTAAATAGAAACTCCTAATAATTTAATGTCAAAAAATACATCTGTTGAAATTTCTCTAATACCATCCTTGTTAGAGAAAATAACTTTATGATGACCGACTTTCTCGTTATTTCTGAAGATATCAAATTCAATTTTGTTTAAATCTTTATAATGATTTACATGTGCATTTAAATTAACTGAAAAAAAAATATAAAAAATTAATATTGAAAAAATACGAAACATTAAAATTAGCGAAGTATTTGGCTTAAAAAAAGTTTAGTTCTATCATTTTCTGGATTTTCAAAAAAATCTTTTGTTTTTTTAGTTTCAATTATTTTTCCTTCATCCATAAAAATAACTCTATCAGCAACAGTTTTAGCAAATCCCATTTCATGCGAAACAACGACCATTGTCATTCCAGCTTTAGCAAGATCAGTCATAATTTCTAAAACTTCTTTGATCATTTCAGCATCTAAAGCGGAAGTAGGCTCGTCAAATAACATAATTTTAGGCTCCATGCACAAAGCTCTTGCTATCGCAGCTCTTTGCTGCTGCCCTCCTGACAATTGTCCAGGATACTTAAGAGCTTGCTCAGAAATTCTAACTTTTTTTAAATATTCCATCGCGATTTCTTCGCTTCTTTTTTTTGGAATTTTTTTAACCCATGCAGGTGCTAATGCGCAATTATCTAAAATTGTAAGATGAGGAAACAAATTAAACTGTTGAAAAACCATTCCAACATCTCCTCTTATTTTATCAATATTTTTTAATGTATTATCTAATTCAATTCCCTCTACAATTATGTTTCCATCTTGATGCTGTTCAAGTCCATTTATGCACCTAATCAGAGTTGATTTTCCAGAACCTGATGGACCGCAGATAATTATTTTTTCTCCTTTATTTACAAATAAATTAATATCCTTAAGTACGTGGAACTTGCCATACCATTTATTTACATTTTTAAACTCTATAATCTTTTCGCTCATTAATGTCTTTCTGTACTAAATTTTTTTTCTAAACTTTGAGTATATCTACTTAATAAATATGAAAAAAACCAAAAAATTATTCCAACAAAAATATATCCTTCTATTGCCATCCCAAGCCAATATGAGTTAGATTTTGCTAAATTCACCATTCCCAAAAGTTCAAGTAAACCAACTAATATAATTAAGGGTGTGTCTTTGAATAATGCAATAAAAGTGTTGGTAAGACCGGGTATTACTGTCTTAATGGCCTGCGGTAGAATGATCAGAAAATTCATCTTCCAATAACTCATACCTAACGATTTTGCAGCTTCGTACTGGCCTTTTGGTAAGGATTGAAGCCCTCCTCTAATTACCTCTGCTACATAAGCAGATTCAAATATCCCTAAACCAATAGCCACTCTTAATAATTTATCTACACTAGTATTAGCTGGTAAAAGCAATGGAAACATAATTGCAGCTGCAAAAAGAACTGTAATTAAAGGAATTCCTCTCCAAAATTCTACAAAAGCAATGCAAAAATATTTAATAACCGGCAACTCAGATCTCTTACCTAAAGCCAACAAAACTCCTAAAGGAAATGCAAATATAATTCCAAAAAAGGTTAACATAAATGTTAACGATAGTCCTCCCCAAACTCTTGTTTCAACATTTTCTAAACCAAAACCTCCATGAATTAAAACAAATCCAATTATTGGAAAAATAAAAATTAAAAAAAATAATATAAATGGTTTAATTTTTGGTTTTACGAAAAAAGCACTTACTACAGTTAAAA
>Ga0255189_1000111_pt1 | contig 12602 bp, 9 predicted proteins | sample Miss_Cont_RepC_8_FD_183620 | JGI IMG/M metagenome (GOLD analysis project Ga0255189, IMG submission 183620) | Freshwater microbial communities from Mississippi River, Louisiana, United States - Miss_Cont_RepC_8h | ecosystem: Environmental > Aquatic > Freshwater > River | place: USA: Louisiana...
CCTCTCGAAGGTGCCCTTGTGCTATTTGGGTAATTTAAAACCACCTGCAATACTTACGATGTGCAAGAAATATTTAGGCCTAGAAGTAATTTTGTCTGGGCGGCAGTCTCTTTAGTACTGATATTTCTCTTTGCTGCTAATAGCTTTTTGGTTGCTACTAACTCTCTGCAAATCCTTTTTGAATTAGCGCTCTGCGCCATCCTGGCCTGTTTAGTCTTTATAATATGGATTAGACCAAAACTTGTTCTTAAAGATGACGAGATTGAAGTTGTAAACCCACTAAAAACTGAATTAATTCCATATCGAAAAATATTAAACCTCGAAACTAAGTGGGCTTTAAGTATTGTTCATGAAGGTGGTAAAACTCGGGTATGGGTAGCCCCTGCAACTGGTAAACGAAGGTGGATAGCAGATAAAAAATTTGGATTATTTGGAAGTGGTTTGATTCCTCTGTCAGAATCTAGAGACAGTGGCTCAGAAACAATGAGCGCAAGCCTAGAGAGCTCTAGTGGACAGGCTGCTTATATGATTAGAGAGCGTCTTAAAAAAATAAACTAATATTATTTTTGGTTCAGATTTTGTGCTGTCTTTTTTCCTTTAAACGTAAGCCGTCTGCGTTGTCTTGGATCAAATGCATCACGAAGGCCGTCTCCAATAAAATTAACACAAAGTGCAATTGACACAATCAGAGCACCTGGCCACCAAAATAACCACGGAGCGATGCTAAAAGAATCCTGATATTCGCTGATTAAAAGACCCAAAGAAACGTCTGGGGGCCTTACACCGAAACCAAGAAAGCTCAGAGCAGTTTCTGCCAAAATTGCTCCAGATAACAGCAGAGTTCCTGAAACAATAATAACGCCCATGGCGTTTGGGAGAATGTGCTTGAAAATTATTCTTCGATTTGAGGCACCTGCTACTCTGGCTGCATCAACAAACTCGCGCTCACGAAGGGTTAGGAACTCAGTCCTAACAAAACGCGCAAGACCCATCCATGCGAAAAAGCCAAGCAAAAGTGCCAGAGGACCTACGCCCAAATTACCGTATCTGAAACCTATTAAAGCTCCGATAATAATTGTTGGGGTAACCAAAAACATATCTGTTAATCGCATTAACACTGCATCAACTATTCCACCGAAAAAGCCAGCAATCGCACCTATGATTGTGCCAATTGTCACGCCTAGGATTCCAACAATGAACATGACCATTACCGATTGTTGAGCGCCTCGCGCAACCAGAGCTAGAAAATCAGTACCGATGATGTCGGTGCCAAAAGGATGTTTCCCAATTTGCATACCATCGCCATCAAAGAAACCTGGAACCAAGTCAAGAGTTGGACATCCGGTCACGCCGCCATTACATGTAGAAGCTATTGCCCCCTCGGGGTCAATGTCTGTAATCGAGTATGGCCACCAGCCCGGTATCTTAATTTGAAACCCCTGAGGGCCAACATTGATCCCGATGGCAGTAAAAACAAAAACAAAGATAGAGATAAGAGTAAAGACTGCAAACATGGCGGCTTTATGGCCGACAAATCTCCTGATTATGATTTGTCTTTGGCTAAGCCCTAAGGTTTCGAGATTTGCGATTTCATTCTCGTTTTTTTCACCAATAGGCTTAGAGTCTTGATTGATTTTACTCATTGCAACTCACTTCCTAATTCGAATTCTAGGATCGACAACGCCATAAAGTAAGTCTGCAACAAAGTTAGCTAGAACCGTCAGAAAAGCTGAAATGATAAATATCCCCATAAACAAATTCAAGTCATAGTTCCTAATGGCGTCATTGAAAAGCTGCCCCATACCCTTCCAAGCAAAAACACCTTCGGTGATGATTGCGCCACCAATTAATCCTGCAAAGTCGTTTACCAGAATAGTTGTTAGAGGGAGCATGGCATTTCGCATACCATGGCGAACAATCACAGTTCTCTCATTCAGACCTTTAGCACGAGCGGTTCTGATGTAGTCCATGTTTAGTACCTCAAGCAGGCTGCCTCGAGTGAATCGGACATACCCTGCAAAAGAAATTAAAGTTAAAGCTATGGTAGGAAGGATCAGGTGTATTGCAATGTCTAGGCTGGAAATCCAAAAGTTTTCTTGTTGTTCTGGTGTAAGGAAGTCATTTCTCTGACCAAGAGTTGGGACTGGTCTTCCTCGAATCGCATCAGAATTCATATAACTAGAGAATTCGCGCATGAACCGATCGATAATTAGAGGTGGGGTAGACATTAGGGCAGTAAATAGGCCAATTCGAATATAGACACGTCGGTCAATTGAACTAACTGAAAATCCAATGATCATTCCTGTGATTATTGTTATGGCAAATATCATCACTACGGTGAATAAAGTTGCATCCTCAGACATCAGGCTCTGGAGCGGGTAATAAAGCAGTGTCACTGCCAAAGCAGTGCCAAAACCAGCGTATATGCCTTTTTTACTATCCAAACCTGAAATCAACTGAATTACGATAGCTGCGCTTGTTAGCGCAAGGAAGAAGATCCCAAAAATACCTAATGATGGCTCCAAAAACCACTTAGTTGCGCTTACGAAAGATAGAACTGCGCCAGCAAAGACTGCTCCCCCAAGCAAAACTGATAAAAATTGCAATCTGTTGCCACCGGCAAAACCTGCAATTATGAAGCCAAATACTAGAGATGAAATAAAAATACCTGACGGTGGAATCACCGGGTTTACTAAGAAGTCATTGAACTGAATAGCTAAAAACTCCTTAAGCAAAACCGCCACCCAGAAAATTGGAAGTGAGAACAAGAGGAATGAAACAAAAGTAATTACGTAGTCAAAACGGCTGTACTGACGAATTGCGGTGATCATGCCAACGGTGATACCTAGGATTATGGCTAGGAAGGTTGCTGTGATAACCAATCTGATGGTTACTGGAATTGCCATGCTCAGAAGCTCAATCACGGGAATGTTGGAGCGACTAAGCCCCATATCAAACTCTCCCCAAAGGCCAGCGATAATGCCGCGCAACCAAGAGAAATATCGAATCGGAGGCGGAACATCTAGTTGAAGGTCTCTAATCGTTTTTGCAATTAGAAAATCCTTGTTAAGTGCCGTGCTCTCCCCGAACGCAGAAAGGGGGTTTGAGGAGTAGGCCTGAAGGTTGTAAGCCAAAAAACTAGCTCCGAACACGATAACTAGCATCATGCTAAAGCGCCTGGAGATATAAGCTAACAAGATATCCCCCTAATTGCTGTTGGCCGGTTAAAAGATAATCATAACCCAGACGAAAAAAATGCTGGATATATTGCTAATAAAGAGCTGGGACGCCCCTTATGGGGCACCCCAGCTCTTTACTTACTGCTATTTAGAACTTCCTTCTAGTAAGACCACTTCCAGAAGTTCCAAGTGATGTTGTTACCAAGTGGAGCTGGATCAATTCCCTTTAGGTCCTTGTTCCAAGCTGACATGGTTGGGTTGAAGTAGAGAGGTAAACCCCATGAGTTATCGATGAAAATCTTGTCAGCAGCCGTACGAAGGGCTGTGATCTGCTTTGGAGTAAGAATGTCACTCTCAAGGCTCTTCATGATTTCATCCATCTTGGAGTTGTTCCAACCAAAGACGTTGTTTCCACCGTCTGATTTGTAAATTGAAGCTCCGTTAGATTGGCTGAGGGATCCCAAACCAAATCCGTACATCGCAACGTCGTAAGCAGCGCTCACATTTGAACGAGAACCAAATAGGTCTGCTTGTGGGAAAGTCGTCACATCAAAGCCGGCCTTCTTGGTTTCAGCTTTGATAAGTGCAGCAAGAGCGTTACGTACGCTGGTTGATGCATGGACGAACTTAATTGGAACAGCTGGGGCATCTGCTGACGCCGTTGGGTAGTACTTCTTAACGAGTGCTAGGGCCTTCGCTGTGCGATCTGCCTGAGTTCCCTCGTTATAAATTGCGTTTGCGCCAGAACCCTCGGTAATAGCTTTATACGAGGTGCTTCCTGGGAAGTCGAGCCAAGTATTTGCTGGTACCGCATCTTTATTTACTGGCTTGATAACGGTGTCTACTAGTTGTTGACGAGGAACTGCGAGTAGAAACGCTCTACGTAGATCTTGAGCTTTCTTACCATTTCCTGCAAATACACCAGAGTAGGTATCGGTTTCACCAAAGGCAGCATCTGTTCTAAGGTCTAAGTGAGAGTAGTTTCCACCAGTTTTGGTGACTACATTCACGTTTGGTAGAGCCTCAAGAATAACTCTGTCGTTTCCAGTTGGAAGCGTGTTGAAATAGATGTCAATATCGCCATTTCGCAGCGCTTGGACTGAAGCTGTGTTGTCCTTGATGATCTTTAGAACAACGGTCTTTATTGGGTTTTTCTTAGCCATCGCTGGACCTGATGAGTATTTAGGATTTCTCACTAAAGTCATTGAGTCGCCCGCGGTGAACTTGGAAACGATGAAACCACCGTTGCTAACTAGAAGTAATGGATTAGTTGACTCGTCAACCTTAGTGACGTCATAACCCTTAGTCCAAACTTCGCCCATCTTCTTCAATTGAGCAGTGTTCTTGCTTGTGAAAGCCTTCAAGAACTTAGCCTTGGCAGCTAAATTCGCTGCTAAAGGTTGTAATTTTGTCTTGCCATCGGCAATGAGAGAAAGTGTGTGTACTGGTGATGGGCCAGGTGCCAATAATTCCCAATCTGGAAGTGGCTTCTTGAACTTCACAGTCAAACTCATTTTATCTGCACTGAGTTTTGGTAGACCAACTACGTTTAGGCCATAAGGACCAGCGTAGCTAACGCTATCAAAAGCTGGCTTTGCGGTGGAGTCTGAAGGATCACCTAGACCTGCATCCTTAGAATATTCATCGGCTGCTACAACGTGACTTAAAAGAAGGTCGACAGCGTCGATTGGAGTTCCATCAGACCAAACCTGTCCTTTTTTCACTGTGTATTGAATCTGGAAATCTTTAGCTTCTTTCTTAACAATTTTCATTGTTCCAAAGTCTGTATTCATGACCAGCTTTGGATCTGAGTCGTAATACGCGAAACCCATTCCAGTTAAGGAACCTGAAATAGCGTTATAGGAAGTATTTCCATCGCTAGTTCCTGAGTTCAACGAAGTAATATCTGCAGGTACAAGTAATGTAACTGTTGATTTAGTTGCCGCCTGTGCAGGTGCAATTGTTCCTGCGAAAAGGCCGGTAGCAACCAACGCGGTGGATGCAATGGCAACCATTGCGCGTAATGCCAATTTACTTTTCATTTATTTGCTATCTCCTAGTTAGTTGATCCCCGACCGGCGGCGCCACTTATCAAATTAATTAAGGGCCCCTTGAATCAGGCTTTGCACCGAATAATAAGGTACAAATGGGTTTTCCCCAACCCCTTAAGCTAGCCAATTAATCCTTTGCCCGCCCCCTAAACCCTCTGATATTTACGGGCCTACCCCCACTCAGCACACAGAGGAAAGGTCGAAACTAGCCCAAATGAAAGTAGTGAATTCAAAGCTAATTACACGCTTGTAATTAAATAGACCTTAGGGGTCATGGGTCACACCTTCGTTGCTCGGCCTTTCAACTTAGAAATGAGCAGATGGTGCGAAATATAACGAAAAGATAACGATATCCAATAAATTTTCATCTTTTAATGATGTCGCGTTTAACTCCAGACATGTAACCCGGCTAATTCATGAAGAGCTCGGGGTTGGTTTGATTTTACAAAATGATTTCTCCAGCAGAATTAGGGCTGTGATTAAAAAAGTCCTCCAAATATTTCTTGGTATCACACTTATCTATACCGGAAGCCTGCATCTAACTTCTCGAAGGCAGGAATTTCAAGCTCAAGTTCCTCCCTGGCTAGGTCTTGATCCAGACTTTGTAGTTCTTGCCTCGGGCTTTGTTGAATTAGGACTGGGTTTTGCTTTAGTTACTCTTTGGAAATTTCGTGAGGAAGTTGGATTAGCAACAGCGCTTTTCTTTATTATTATTTTCCCTGGAAATCTCCAGCAATATTTTGATGGGATAAATGCCTTTGGTCTAGATACTGATGGGAAAAGAGCAATCAGGTTATTGTTTCAACCGCTCTTAGTTTTCTGGGCACTATGGTCGACTCGAGCATTTAGGAAATATCTGGTGCGCCCACGAAGGCGTTCCTAGCCACAGTTATTTTTTCTCTATTTAATTTAATTTTTTGCCATATGAATTTATCTTTAAATGCCTTGCACATTTTAAAAAAGATTCAGCATTAGGGCACTTTCTTTAAACATTACCTGCTTTTCTTCTATATTATTTAGTAATGCAATCTAAAGTTCTACTTTCTATTGGGGCATCTTTTGTATTTCTAATTGCGATAACCATCTCTTCTTTCTCTGAGACAAATACTATGGAATATACTTTTTGTGTTAACTCCAAAACGAAGGTTGTAACTTATTCCAAATCAGGCAAGTGTCCTAAAGGTAATGAGCCTATTCAGGTTGGTAGTAAAGGCCCCCAAGGGTTACAGGGAGATAAAGGGGATATCGGACCACAGGGAATAGCTGGGCCTAAAGGAGAAGCTGCGGCCACATCTTTTAATCTCTTACTTCGGGATGGTAATGGCCAATTAGTACAAGACCTTGTCGGGGATGGTGTTGTATATAAAGATGGTAGATATTGGAATCTAAATTACGAGACAGGCGTATTTTCTCCTCCTTTTGATTACCTTTATTCCTCTTTTTTTGATTCAGCTTGCAAAACTGATCCTGTAGCTGTCCTTAATTACTACACTCCATTATCTGCAGAGCGAGAACTTGAGAGATTAAAAACTCAATCAAAGTCCTACCCTTTTATTATTTGGGCTGGGGAGCAAAGATTTGGACAAGATTTTTACTCCATTCCATCTGGAGCCAAGGTCGTAGATAACAGAGGTGTCGCTACGGGACCTGAATATTTTGAGTGGACCCTTAAGCGGGAGATATATTTTCTAAATTCTTCACTTGATCGCTGTGAGTTAAACACTAATGCATTTTTCTATATTGATGGTATAACTAAATTGGACATAAAAATTCCAGATCCATTGCCTGCTCCAATTAGATGGTCTCGCAACTAAAAGTAAAGCGCGCCCGTAGGGATTCGAACCCCCGGTTAATTAGAGCCACTTGCATCAGGGCATTAGTGAACAGTGACGAAAGACCACCACTAACAAAACATATGTATTTATTGAATAACCTTTCCCTCATCATTCCTAAAATCTTTAATAGTTGATAGTATTACTAGGTGCGGCAACGAGCAATCGCCATATTTAGCCTGATTTTTCTAATATTAATATTCACTCCATTGCAAGTGGCCAACTCAGCAAATATTGCTGGAAAAAGTTGTAGCAAAGCTGGAATTACAAAAATAAGTAGTGGCCTGAAACACACTTGCATCAAAAGTGGGAAGAAACTAATTTGGAGTAAGGGGGTAGCCACCAAGTCAGTAGCTGCAGCACAACCACAACCACAACCACAACCACAGCCACAGCCACAACCACAGCCACAGCCACAACCACAGCCACAGCCACAGCCACAGCCACAGCCACAACCACAACCACAGCCACAACCACAAACTTCTTCTAGTTCAGTTCAAGAAGTTTCTTCTACATACACTGAACTCGCTTCTAGCTCGGGCACAAAACTTTCATCCGCCGCATCGCCGTCAGGTTACTTAGCAGCAATGGGATTTGCCAGTACGAACGGAACATCACTCTTTGATCACCCTAGTGGCCTTGCAAGTGACGGTAGTAATTTGATTTTAGTTGATCGCGGAAATAATAGAATTTTGGTTTGGAAAACTGCACCAACTGGACCCGCTATTGCACCTGATTTTGTACTATGTCAGCAGAACACCACAAGCACTACAAGTGGAAATTCTCTTAGCCAATGTAATTGGCCTAGCGACGCCGTTGTTACATCAAACGGAAAACTTCTAGTTGCGGATAGCGATAATAATAGAATTCTCGTCTGGTCTTCGATGCCAACAAGTACTGGCGCTAGCGCAAGTTATGCAATTGACTTAGGTGCGGATGCGTGGCCATGGGGAATCTGGTCGGATGGAACGAGAGTGGTCACATCAATGACAGGTAAGAGCAGGTTATCCTTTTGGAATACCTTTCCAACAACAGGTGCCGAATCTCCATCGTTTTCAATAGATGGAAGTACCTCAACATGTATCGGTACCCCTCGTGGATTAGTTAGTAACGGCACAGTGCTCATGACGGGAGATCACAACGGAAAATGTGGCGAGGAAAAAGGTATTCACGTCTATACGTCATTCCCTACCTCTGCCACAACCAAACCTAATTACATGATTGTTCCTAGCGACTCAAATTATGCATGGCCGATGGGGAGTTTTGACCGCATTTCCGGCAAGGCATATTTGCTCTCTAGAACTTTAGAGGAATTCGCAAGTTTTCCGGCAACAAAGCCAATTGGTACCCAATTAGCTTCAAATACCGAATTTGAAGGCGGCGATGGCGGCGATGTTGAGGTTGTTAATGGATACATGTATGTAACGGAATACAACGGAAACCGTGTCTCTGTATTTAAGGGTATCCCTTCTTCCACGGCAACTCCTGATTTCTATCTCGGATTAACATCTACAACGATTACAAAACCTGTTGAAAATCCCCTTAAAACAAATTATTTAATTACCAATCCACAAGTTGTAACCCTTGATGGTGCAATGGCCATCAATAGTGATTTTGATCGTTCAATTTATGTATGGAAAAAGATTCCAGCAACTAGCGGTGCGAAACCCGACTTAGTTTGGAGTATGCAAAATCAGAATGATCCAAATCCGTTGCTGGCAATGGATTTCCAACCAGACTCCTCTGACACCGGGAAACTTGATGGTAAATCGATCTATGCTGTAGCTGGAGAGAAAACTTTTGTAGTCTGGGAGGGAATCCCAACTTCCAAAACCTCGATTCCGATTCTCAATGTCAAAGACTCTATTGGCAATATAACTTTTGACATGCACCTTCGGGTTGCTGTTGATGATAAATATTTTTATGTTCTAGATGTTAGTGCAAAAAAGATATATGTGTGGCTTGGCTTACCCACCGGGAAAACAGATAGTCCAGATTTCACTCTCACAGCAGATGCTAATCGCGTTCGATCTGACGGTAAATACTTAATCGCGACAAGCCTATATAACTCACCCCACATCTTGGTATGGGACGTTTCAACTTTAAAAGCGGGTGCTTTACCAACTGGAAAAGTTAGTTACACAATGAACTTGCCGCAAGATGCACTATCTGTTGGCGAAGCTCTCTATGTTGCAGATACAAGTTTCCACCGCGTGTTGTATTGGAGTTCAATTACATCTGCTATGAGTGGCTCTGCTCCCGACGCTTTCGTGGGTACGGGGACAAATGCATCAGATACCCGACCTGGACAAAGTGAAACTGAGTTGCGTTGGCCCGCCTCGCTTTGGGCTGAAAACGGATATCTCTGGGTGGGAGAACGAAAGTTTGGACACCGAATTTTCCGTTACAATCTGAGCTAATTGAGAAGCGTCATTTATTGGTTACGTAACAATTAAGTTGAAAGTCAATTCAAATCAAGCGTAAAGCGCGCCCGTAGGGATTCGAACCCCAAACCTTCTGATCCGTAGTCAGATGCTCTATCCGTTGAGCTACGGGCGCATTTAGCCTGCGAAGCCTAGCATTTCTTGCAGATCAGTAATTTTCACACGAGGTTTTCCAAGGGCTTCACCAGCTGTTATCTCAGCGCTATTTATCTGCTCCCAGCCTTTTTGTGAAACAAAAGCGATGTTTCGAGAGCTTAATATCTCAAGAATATCTTTGCCATTTCTTGGAGTTGTTAGATTTGAGATAAGTAATTTAATAACATCAGATGAATCGCTCTTATTTGTCCCAATTACTCCACTTGGGCCTCTCTTAGCCCAACCAACAGCATAGGTGTTGCTTACTCCGATGCGGCCATCGGTATTTTTGATCTTTCCGCTCTCATAGATAAGTCCTGGAATTTCTAGGCACCGATAGCCAATAGCGCTAATAACTAAACCACACTTAATGGATTTGGTTTGGCCGCTTGGCACTACTTTGCCATCTTTAACTTCGTTAATGCCAAAAATAATCTCCTCGACCTTATTCTTGCCCTTTATTTCTAGTGGGGTTGATAAGAAATGGAGAGAAAGTTTGCGATCTACGCCCTTTTCATCAGCGAGTGCGATAGCAGCCATAGCCTCAAGGTTTGCTTTCACATCTTTGGGCGTCTCATCTGAACTAGCAATTCTTTGCTGAGCAGCGGTTATTTCAGCTACGTCTATAAAGACATCGGTAAATTCAAGCTTTGGAAGTTCACGAAGTTCTGGTGAGGTAAAAGCTGCATGCTCCGGTCCGCGTCTTCCAAATAGGTGCACTTGTCGAATGGCAGAGTTATGTAATTGATCTAGGGCATATTGAGCAGTATCAGTTGGATCTAATTCCTTTGGATTTAGAGATAGAATTCTTGCCACATCAATTGCAACATTTCCGGCACCAATTACAACTGCAACCTGATCACTAAAATCCACTTCTAAGTTCTTGTATTCAGGATGGGCGTTATACCAAGGAACAAAATCAGCGGCAGATATTGAGTTTGCTAACTCCTCCCCTGGAATTCCAAGTTTTCTTCCAACGGTTGAACCTGTAGCAATTATTACCGCGTCATACATCTCCTCTAGCTCTGCTAAGGAAATATCTCTACCTAACTCAACATTTCCAATTAATCTAAAGCCCTCTTGGGTGGCAATTTTTTCAAAGACTTTAGAGACGCTCTTAATCTTTGGGTGATCTGGAGCCACACCACTTCGCACTAAACCCCAAGGGGTGGGAAGTTTTTCAATCATATCTATCGCAAAAGTTTTTCCATCGAGCTCTGCGCTTTGCAAGGCTTGGGCAGCGAAGTAGCCGGCAGGGCCAGCACCAACTATTACGATTCGAAATTCAGCCACGCGGAGACGAGAGGATTTGAACCTCCGATTCCCTTTCGGGAAAACCTCATTAGCAGTGAGGCGCACTAGACCGGGCTATGCGACGTCTCCTTATTGCAAGAGGAGTTTACAGGTTATTAAGTGCCTAGGATTACCCCTTATTTCCCTTTATTGTTGGGCGAAACTAAGGCAAGAACTCCTATTTACTAATCCGTCCTTCGGCTAACGTTTAAACATCGGTTTTATTGAGCCAAAGAGATTGCTACCTTCGCCCAAACCTCTGGCGTTTTAGCATCTGGCAGGTAACTACTCGCACCCCCTAGAAAAGTCATTAAGCACAGGAGTAATGTTGCAAGCATGATGATTGGATGGCGATGGGCAATTCCTGCTATCTCATCACTTATGTTGATTTCACTTAGCCAGCCCATACATGCAAGCTATGAAGGCACTCCAGACTTTACAAATGATCGTGTAGTGCCTCTCATGTCTAGTCCTACAGATTTAACTTCAAATGGTTCTGGTTTTTTGTATTCACCCCGAATTGTATTTACTTCAGCCCATACCTCATTTAATTTTGGTCCCAATGGCGAACGTCAAGAATTTCGGCCCTTACTTGCGGTTGGAAAACCAAATACCGACATCAAGTCAATAGGTCAAGGTGTCCGCGTTATAAAGAGAATCTCAGCTCCTGGATATTTGAGTACTAACAATCCTGATTTAAATGATTTTGCTATTTTAATTCTTGAAAAAGATTTAGTCAGTGTTGAACCCGTCCAGTTATTAACCCCTGAGATTGAACGAGAGTTAAGGGAAAAACGAGCAGAGGTAAAACTCCATGGATACGGAAACATCGTAGATCTTTGTGGTGTCGGTGAAACATTGCCTTGCAGCACAAACAGACCGCGTGTATCTGATGTTCCTCGCGCTATATCTGCAACACTTCGTCCAGCGGGGGACTTTCCCGCATTGGTGGGGTACTCAGTCCCCACAAGACTTCTAGATCAATTACTTTTCTTCAGCCCGGGCAAATCAAGTATGTGTGGTGGTGATTCAGGTGGTTCATTAACGATCAATCACAACGGAAAGTTGATGTATCTGGCAAATATTGGTACGGCTCAAGGAATTTACGCCTGCGGTCAATCCCGAATCTTTGACGATAGAGGTGGAATTAATTATTCCCAACCAATCTACAAATACTTAGATCTCATCAAGGAAGCTGAGCTATTCGTAGCAACCCAAGTTGAGACCGAGAAAGCAGCAGCAGAACTACAAGCCAAGAAGCAATTAGAAGCTAAAGCTGCTACTACAAAGAAGATAACTATTACCTGCGTCAAAGGTAAGCAAATCAAGAAGGTGACCGCCATGAAGCCTAAATGCCCAACAGGTTACAAAGCGAAGAAGTGACCTCAAAATAATTGGTTGAATAATTCAACCTCGATTGCAGATAGGCGCACTAGACCGGGCTACGCGACCTCTCCAGTGGCGAGTACATTATTCACTCTTGATGAATCTTGGGGATTCTGCCTGTACGCTCTTACTTTATGAGCACATTCGATAAAGCGGTGGGAAGAAAACTTCCCTCACGCCCACATGACATCCCCACTCCTGAGCCTTTAATGAAGTTCATGGAGCAGGGTTGGGCTCCCACTCCTCTAGAGAATCTGCAAAGAAGCAGCGCTGCAGACTTTG
>Ga0255189_1000117_pt1 | contig 12450 bp, 10 predicted proteins | sample Miss_Cont_RepC_8_FD_183620 | JGI IMG/M metagenome (GOLD analysis project Ga0255189, IMG submission 183620) | Freshwater microbial communities from Mississippi River, Louisiana, United States - Miss_Cont_RepC_8h | ecosystem: Environmental > Aquatic > Freshwater > River | place: USA: Louisiana...
CATGTCGCCGCGATGGCTCCGCAGTTCCGAACAAAAGAGGACGTACAGGATGAGGATGTTCGTGCGGCGAAGGAGGTTTTTGAGGCTGAAGTCCAGAATGTACCGGAGAAAGCACGCGAGGCAGCGCTCCAAGGAAAGATTGATTCGTACCTCAAGGATAAAGTTCTTCTCGAGCAGCCTTTCGTAAAGGATCCGTCGATCTCGGTGCGTCAGCTCATCGACACTGCGGTCCAAAAGTTCGGCGAGAAAGTCGAAGTCGTCCGCATCGAACGATTGTCAGTCAAATGATGCTATGAGCATCGCCCTGTCGCTCTTTAGTGTATCGCTCGTCGCGATGATCGGTTTGTTTTTTCTCAAGATGTGGGAAGCAAAGCGTGGTGCGGAAATTCTGCCACGGGCACGCCGCGCGCTTGATATCGGCGCCCTGTGGTGCAAAGCCCGCCTTACCCATCTTGAAGAGGTTTTTTCTCGGATACCGCCGCGCATGGTCATCCTGATGCGGTTCCTCTTGGCTGCTTCAATGCGCGGATTTGCAGGGGGCGCGCATCGTGTTGCAGAAATGGCGCACCGGCTTGCCGATTTCGTTTCCCATAAGCATCGCTTTGAGCGGCGTGAGACGCGCTCCGAGCTCCTGAAGAGACTTCACGAAAACAGGGTAGAGAAGAGTAGCGAGGTGACAACAACTTCGCTATAGTATTCGTGCGCCGCCTTAGCTCAGTTGGTAGAGCAACTCTTTTGTAAAGAGAAGGTCCCCAGTTCAAGTCTGGGAGGCGGCTCCCACATGATGAATCCGAACATACACGGCGCGCCCCCTGAAGATTATTGGTATCTTCATGTTGCGCGCGCGACCGATCTCACCGGATCGAAGCGAATCCTGTATCGTGCATTCGAAATACTTCCGGGGTTTCTCTCGATTACAACGTTGGCGCTCTTCGTGCTTTTGTCGTTCTCGCAACCTGTCTTTGCCGCCTACCTCACCATAGTTTTCGCGGCCTACTGGCTCTTTAAGACGGCCTACCTCTCGATGCATCTGCGCCATAACTTCAAGCGTTTGCGGCACAACATGAGTATCGACTGGATGGCGCTTCTCCACGATAAGCCGCATGATCACCTCGTCCACGTGGTCATGGTTCCGTTCTATGACGAGGGGTATGAGATCCTCTCTGAGAGTGTTCGTTCATATCTTACAGGTACATGGGACCCAAAAAAGATCATTCTCGTGCTTGCGTCTGAAGAACGATCACCTAATGGCAAAGAAGTGGGAGAGCGCATTCGGCGTGAGTTTGGGGAGAAATTCCTCGAGTGTATTGTGACAGTTCATCCAGCGGGCCTTCCGGGGGATATTCCCGGTAAAGGATCAAATCTCTCCTTTGCGGCCGAGCAGTTGCGCACACACGTGCTCGATGTGCGCGGTATTCGCTATGAAGATGCCATTGTGTCAGCGTTTGATTCTGATACCGTCGTGTATCCTCAGTATTTCGCCTGCCTCACGTGGCATGTCGTCACGTGTGAGAATCTTGCGCGAAGTTCGTTCCAGCCCGTTCCTCTTTTCAACAATAATATCTGGCAGGCCCCCATGCTTTCTCGCGTGATGGCGTACTCGAGTTCGTTCTGGCAAATGATCCAGCAAGAACGACCCGAGAAGCTTGCGACATTCTCATCCCATGCAGTTCCATTCAAGACCCTGTACGACGCAGACTACTGGCAGCGAAATGTGGTTTCAGAAGATTCGCGAATCTTCTGGAATCTTTTCGCCCGGTTCGATGGCGATTATCGTGTCATTCCGATTGCATACCCGGTCTCAATGGATGCGAATGCGGCGGGGAGCTTGTGGCAGACGATAAAAAATATATACAAACAGCATCGTCGCTGGACGTATGGTGCGGAGAATATTGCCTACATTCTCTTCGCGTGTGTCAATAATCCACGGATCCCGTTTCGAAAGAAGTTGCGTGCAAGCGTAGTACAGATCGAGGGGTTCTGGTCATTGGTGACCCATCCTCTGGTTCTATTCGCGGTTGGGTGGCTGCCGCTCTTTATCGGGGGAGCTGCCTTTCATAGCACGGTCCTTTCATATAATTTGCCGCTAATTGCACGCGGCTTTCTCACAACCTCAATGCTCGGACTCATTGTCTCAGCAGCGATCACGCTCCATTTGATTCCCGAGAAACCGGAATACGTGCCACGATTTCGGAGGACGACCATGGTCATCCAGTGGCTTTTGGTGCCCCTCACGATGGTGGTATTCAGTTCAATTCCCGGTCTTGAATCACAGATTCGCCTTATGTTCGGTCGGTACCTCGGATTCTGGGTGACACCGAAATCGCGAACGCACGACTGATATCTGCACACACCTATCTTGTCGCTCTTCGTTCATCGAGCGATACTTACCGCAACCATGCAGCCTCTTTCCTCAGCCGTTCGTCGAACCTACCTCATCGTACTCTCCGTCTTCTTTGTTGCACTCATTCCGCTGGTGATCCTGTATGCAGAAGGCTGGCGCTTCTCACCGGAACTCGGCATGTACAAGACCGGCGGCGTTTTTATCACGGTGCCCTATACCGATGTGACGGTCACCTTGCAGGGTGAGGAGATAGGGACGACTGGCTTCTTACAGCGAACGTTCTACATCGACGATCTTGCACCAGCGACCTATGTGATTCGTGCTTCTCGCGAAGGGTACTATCCGTGGGAGCGCATGGTCGTCGTGGAGCCGAAGATCGTCACCGATACAAGGGTATTGCTCGCCCCTCTTGAGATAGAGCGTACCCAGCTGGTGCTTTCGGGAACTTCTACGGGGATGCGCATTGTCACGAGCGATACGTTAGCCACGTATCGTATCTTGTTCGCCACGTCGACGACAGCATCATCGACTATTCCTGTCGATATGCAGGATGGTGTCGGGCTTTTCATTGACGGCGGCAATCTCATTGCGCGCTGGATAGACGAAGATCGCCCCGTGCCCTCCAACTTTTGTGTGAGACCTCTCTCGTGTGTTACCGAGATCCTCCTCGAGCGTGATCCGAATCCCGTATTGTCAGCATCCTTCTTCGCGGGAGGTGTCTTATATAGGATCAAAGACTCGGGGATATTCTTCGCGGAGATGGATGCGCGCCCAACACCGCGCATCGTGCGCATCGATACCGATCCGGTCTCAGACTACCGCATTATCGATGGAATGCTCATCGTGAAGGAGGGGAGCGCGTACTTCCATTTGGATTTATAGCCTCTCGCCTGAGGACAGAATAACGGCTATACTCTGCCGTATGCGCGGGCACCTGCATCCAATATCATCGCTCATTCGTGAGGCTGAGCAGATATTCTCACGAATGGGATTTGCGCTCGCTGAGGGGCCACTTCTGGAATCAGAATGGTACAATTTTGATGCGCTTAATGTGCCGAAGGATCATCCTGCCCGGGACATGCAGGATACTTTCTTCATACGTGACGAACCGGGCATGGTTCTGCGGACACACTGCTCTCCTGTACAGGTTCGCTACATGGAATCACAAATAAAGGCAGGCGGGCAGCCGCCGTTTCGCGTTATCGTTCCGGGGAAAGTATTCCGCAATGAAGCGACAGACATGACGCATGAAGCGGAGTTCTTTCAGCTCGAAGGACTTGCGGTCGGTGAGGGGATTACGTTGGGGCACCTCAAGGGTACCCTCGATCGTTTTTATACTGAACTCTTCAAGGGGGCTGATGTCGAGGTGAGATTCCGGCCGAGCTTTTTTCCGTTCGTCGAGCCGGGTGTTGAGGTCGATGCGCGCTTAAGAGGAGACACGGTCCCGGAGAAATTGAAGAATCGATGGATCGAGATGATGGGAGCGGGAATGGTTCATCCAGCGGTCCTAAAAAATGCGGGCGTCGATCCTGATAAGTATCAGGGCTTCGCTTTCGGCATGGGTCTCGATAGGCTCGCTATGTTGCGCTGGGAAATTGACGATGTGCGGCTGATGCATTCAGCCGATGTGCGGTTTGTGTCGCAATTTTGATCTGCTATGAAAATATCTCGCCTTTGGCTTCAGGATTACTTCGATGACCCGCTCCCCGAGGCGCCTCAGCTCGCTGAGGCGCTCACCTTCCATGCGTTTGAGATCGATGGACTTGAAAAACACCAGGACGACGACGTCCTTGATGTAAAGGTGACTCCCAATAGAGGTCATGATTGTCTCTCACACCGCGGCATTGCTCATGAGCTCTCAGCAATCCTTTCGCTGCCACTTAAAAAGGATCCACTCCGTGAGTCCATAGAAGAAGTCTCCCGGGGATCTCTTACGATGATCATCGAAGATACAGCGCGCGTAGTTGTCGGTGCAGCGGCCCACGTCGTAGGTGTTAAGGTTGGCCCCTCTCCTGAGTGGCTAGCCAAACGTCTGCAGGCTATAGGGCAGCGCTCCATAAATAATGTCGTCGACGCCACGAACTATGTCATGTTCGATATGGGTATGCCGACGCATGCCTTCGACGCGACCGCATTTAAAGGTGAAGCTGGTGCGGTGCAATATGGTATTCGGACGTCGCAGAAGGGAGAAGTACTAGCGCTTCTTGGTGGTGCCACGGTAGAACTGAGCGGATCAGAAGCGGTCATCATGGATGCAGCACGTGTCCCCGTCGATATCGGCGGCGTAAAGGGCGGTCTCTCCGCAGAACTGAAGACCGAGACCACTGAGGTTGTGCTTTCCGCGAGTAAGTTTGCACCAGTTGAAACGCGACGAGCGGCGCAACGATTTAATCAACGCACTGAGGCGGCGAAACGTTTTGAGAATGAGATGGCTGACGACCTCGCCCTCCACGGCTTACGTGAGCTCGCGAAATTGGTAGTAATAGTCGCGGGCGGAGAAGTGCGCTCTTACGGGGTTGCGCGTTCACGACAGGTGAGTACGCGCGAGATTCGTGTTTCTATTTCTAAAGTGAATGCTGTTCTGGGAACCACTCTTTCTCCTGAGGCGGTCGCCGATGCGCTACGGCGCCTTGAGCTTTCTCCGGTGCTCGCCGACGGTGACGTAATTGTTACGGTACCGTTTGAGCGGCTGGATCTCGAGATTCCCGAAGACATTATCGAGGAAGTCGGGCGAATCGTTGGGTACGATACGGTAGCGCCTCAAGAGTTGCCGCCGCTCGAACAAAAGGGGACATTGCCGGCATTCTCCCTTGCCGAACAGATTCGCGAGTACCTCGTCAATGAAGGATTTATCGAGGTCGTCACCTCAGTCTTTGCCGAAAAGGGGGTCAGGGCCGTCTCGAATAAAATCGGTGGTGATAAACCGTTTCTCCGATCATCACTCGCGAGATCTCTTCAAGAAGCACTTGCGCGAAATGATCACATAAAAGAAGTGGCCGGTCTCACCGAGGTGCGACTCTTCGAAATTGGCCCGGTCTGGGATGCGACCGGCGAGCATGTTCATGTCGCCGTCGGCGTGAAGGGCGGGAAGCGTTCGCCGAAGCCTGATGTCATCATGAATTCTCTCTTTGAGGCACTCGGTTTTTCAGCGGAGCTCAATCGTGGCGACGGGGTCGCGGAGTGCGATCTTGGCGGAAAGACCATCCCTCCACTTACTGAGCATCTACCAATCTCAGAGGCGCGGCGTTTCGAACCGTTCTCTCGCTTTCCGTTCATTGTTCGCGATGTTGCGTTCTGGGCGCCCGCAAGCAAGGAAGCCGAAGAATTGCGCTCGTTTATCCATTCACATGTAGGTCACCTGGCGATACGAGTTGATCAGTTCGATCGATTCGAAAAAGACGGCCGCGTCTCTTTTGCGTTCAGAATTATTTTCCAGGCGTTTGATCAAACGCTCACCGATGACGATGTTCATCCGCGGATGGAAAGCCTCTATGAGGCCTTGAAATCCCACGGATATGAGGTCCGCTGAAAAGTGGCCAAGATAAGCCACTTTTTGCGCCCTCTTGCGGTTCCTTGCACTCAGAATCTCTGGTATACTTTCTTGGCTAGATCATCAACCATATGGCAGATTCACAGAAAAAAAGTTCATACGGAGCAGAACAGATAACGGTACTAGAAGGTCTTGAGGCGGTTCGACGCCGACCGGGCATGTACATCGGAACGACCGGCGTTGCCGGACTCCATCACCTTATCTGGGAAGTGTTCGATAACTCGCGCGACGAAGCGATGGGTGGCCACGCAAACGATATCGAAGTCGCACTCTTGCCTAACGGCTACGTACGCGTTGCCGATAATGGGCGCGGTATTCCCGTAGACATCCACCCAAAGACGAAAGTTTCGGCGCTCGAAACCGTCATGACCGTCCTTCATGCGGGAGGTAAGTTTGGCGGCGATGCGAGCGGCTACAAAGTGTCCGGAGGTCTCCACGGTGTCGGTGTCTCCGTGGTGAACGCGCTCTCTGCGCACGTGCGAGCAGAAATTCACCGCGATGGCGGTCGTCACGAACAAGAGTATAAAAACGGCGGAAAGCCCGCAGGAAAAGTGAAGAGGATCGCCTCATCAGATAAACGGGGAACCATTATCACATTTCAACCGGACTCAGAAATCTTCCCTGATCGCACGTTCAGCTGGGATACGATCGTTTCGCACCTGCGCCAGCAAGCGTATCTCGTTCGCGGACTCCGTATCTCCATCGTCGACTATCGTGAGTCAAAGGATCTCGACGATGTCGGTGTGTTCTATATGCGCGAGACGGGCGTCGATGCTCCCTCGGTAACCTTCTATTTCGAAGGAGGACTTAAGTCGCTCGTTGAATTTCAGAATCGCCATCAAGATCCGATTCACAAGAATGTGTTTTATGTCGAGAAGGAGCAGGATGGGGTTCAAGTGGAGGTGTCACTTCAGTACGTCGACGACATCACCGGGCGCATCACGGCATTTGCGAACAATATCTACAACAGCGAAGGAGGTACTCATATCACCGGCTTCAAGACGGCCCTCACGCGCACACTCAACAATGCGAACAAGAACGGCAATTCGAAAGATGGGGATTCATTCACCGGGGATGATGTACTCGAGGGTCTTACGGCAGTGGTGTCCGTAAAGCTTCCGGAGGTCCAATTTGAAGGGCAAACGAAAGGAAAACTCGGTTCCGTGGAGGCGCGCGGCGCCGTGGAGACCGTTTTCGGTGAAGCGTTCGCGCGGTTCCTCGAGGAGCATCCGGACGACATGCGTTCTATCATCGGCAAGGCGACCCTCGCAATGAAAGCGCGCAAAGCCGCCAAAGCTGCAAAAGACTCCGTGCTCCGAAAAGGTGCGCTTGAAGGCCTCGCGCTTCCTGGAAAGCTCGCTGACTGCCAAACCAAAAGTGCCGAGGAAGGGGAGTTGTTCATCGTCGAGGGAGATTCGGCGGGCGGTTCCTCGAAGCAGGGGCGTGATCGCCGTACGCAGGCTATTCTCCCATTGCGCGGTAAAATCTTGAACGTCGAACGAGCTCGTTTAGATAAGATGCTAAGCTCAACGGAGATCAAGGCGCTCATCGTCGCTCTCGGTACCGCCATTGGCGATGTGTTCGATCTCTCGAAGCTCCGCTATCACAAGATCATCATCGCAACCGATGCGGACGTCGACGGAGCACACATCCGCACACTACTTTTGACGCTTTTCTACCGGCATTTCCGCCCAGTAATCGAAGGTGGTTTTCTCTATATTGCTCAGCCGCCGCTCTACAAAATTCGTCGCGGGAAAGAAGTCTACTATGCGTATAGCGAAGAGCAGAAAACAAAGATAGCCGGTAAGGATATTCCGCTCGAGAGCGAGTCTGTCGAGGAAGAAGAAGAGGTTGAGTCAAAAGCAAAATCGGGGAAGCTCTCGGTGCAGCGCTATAAGGGTTTGGGAGAGATGAACCCTGAAGAACTCTGGGAAACTACCATGGATCCGACGAAGCGTGTTCTCAAGCAGGTGACCGTCGAAGATGCAACGGACGCGGATCGTACCTTCGACATTCTTATGGGGACGGATGTTCCCTCGCGCAAGTCTTTCATCCAGTCGCACGCCAAGGAGGCAACGTTGGACATTTGATCAAGAAAGAGAGGCGGTGAAGTGAAAACAAAAACCCCGCAAGAGCGGGGTTTTTGTGGGGAAGTGGTACTTCCTAGTAGTAGTACGGCTGTTGGTATCCGTAGGGGTACTGCGGATAGGTTGCAGCACTTATCATTTCTGAGAGGTAGTTGTTGTTCTCGTTCGACTCACGGACGACGTTCGTCGGATCAACGGAGACACTGAAGGTGCCGCCAGCAGACTGATTGAAACGAAGTGTATTCTCTACGTGATCGCCCGGGCCAAGCGGGTTTTGCAAAGGCGACGTATACGGGGTTACCGGGTTTGTCGGGAGCTGTGCAGTGAAGTAGTAGCCACCAGAGGACGAGCCACCCTGGTTCTTGATATCGAAGGTAACGGCAACGACATCATGAGGATACTGCGGTGCGCGGTTTGTTATCGCTCCGGTTATAGGATCGATGACACCGACAGAAATGATGCGGACGACCAGGTCTGCCGGGGTAACAGGTTTCGGTGTTGTTGGCTGTACCGAAGGCTGCTTCGTCGTAACTGTAGGTGCCGTTTTGGTGTCGGTGACGGTTTTTGTCCCCGTGCCCGTGCTCGTAGTGGTGGTTGTAGTCTCGCCCTTAGTGACAGTCACTGTTGCATTGCCTTGCGTCTTCGCAACGGTTGCGCCGGTGGTGGTGCCGGTCGTCATGTAGATGATGGAGAAGGGAACATCCTGGTTTTCCTGAGTGGAGAGGAGCGGAAGGAGGCGCGCCGTGCGACCGTCTTTGTTGGTGATCGTGAACGGAGTGCCGCAAGGGATGGCGGTCGTTGTTGAGGCGATCGGCATGCGGAACTGGAATCCTTCACGGCACTGGTAGAGCAGTGCGAAGTTGCCCGTCCCCTCCGGTGCGGTGTATTTCCAGGAAATATCGAGCACAGCGCCTGAGGCGACTGTCTTTGGTGCGGTTACCTGGAGGGTATTGCCCCCGGTGCGAGAAATAAGCGATGAGAACCCGGCCGACGCCAGGCTCAAAAAGTGAAACGCACCCCAGATGATAATGACGATTAGGATAATGAACCCGGCGATAGCCAGGATGTTCGAGATAAGGCCCTCTCCCTTTTGGTAATTCATGGCCCGATTACTACCACATATTTTCCTGTTTGACAAGGGGTAAAAAATGGTGTATTATTGCGCGACCAATATGTCCTTGTTTGAAGCCACAGAATCAACGAATAAGTCAGCAGGCGCCTTCGTCTCAATGACAGTCGTGCTCTTCGTATTGACCCTTTCCGCGGCAGATTCTATCGGGTTTGTCCCGTATTACGTCGACGGGACGGCGCCAGCGACGGTGGCACTCGACGACCTGCCCGAACTCGGAGAAGAGCCGGTTATCGAGCCTGTTGTTAACCCTGTCGCGCCCGTGCGCGCTGTCCCAGAGCGGGTAGTTGCAGAGACTGCGCCCGTGAATCCTGAGCGCATCATTATCGACGGCATCGATCTCGATCTGCGTGTTCAAAATCCCGTCACGAAAGACATTGCTGCGCTCGATGTGCTGCTCCAAAAGGGGCCCGCGCGATACGTTGATTCGGCTCAGTTGAGCGAAAAAGGGAACATTCTCATCTTCGCCCATACCTCGCATTTGCCGGTGGTTCATAACCAAATGTACAAGGCGTTCAATCGTCTTCCCGAGCTCGAGAAGGGGGATGTGGTGACGCTCCAGGGAGGGGGAAAGGAGTATATCTATACCGTGCGCTCAGTACGCCGTGCTGACGCGGAGGAAGAGATCATCGATCTTTCGCCCTCGCTCGGCCATATGCTGACACTCGTCACCTGCGACACGCTTACCTCGAAAACCTCGCGCTGGATCGTTGAGGCAGAACTGGTGGGGTCTTATTGATGTGTTCTTGCCCGTTATGTGCTATTGACTTTTATAACAAATATTTGATAATCGAACGGGACAAATCGAAACAAGACAGGAGTCAGATGTGGCCTGGATTAAGCTGTTAGCTTTCGGACTTGCCCTCAAGGTGGTGTTTCTTGAGGTGACACACGTGTACTTCGGGTGGCCTGCGAGATCGATTTTGGGTTCAGTCTCAGTGCCTGGAACAAATCCAAGACCGGTTCGGCACGTTGACCCCCCGCGTCAATTTTCACCACTGGTCCAGCCGAGAAATCGACCGGCCGAACCAGCGCCCTCAAGGTATTATGGGCCGGTGAGGACAGGACAGGAATCGACACTCTTCCCGGGGCGCGAGAAATGCTGGTCTTCTCGCGGAGAAGGAGTCCACACGATTAACCCGAAAACGGGAAGACTCTCGTGTTGGGTGCCGTATTGAGAAGAAGGGGGCGCTGTTGGCGCCCCCTTAAATACATGGCAAATATTGACAAATCCAATAAATATGCTAGAATTCTCCGTAGATGGGACGGGGGACTGGTTGACCTAAACGAGTCGAGTGGGGGATTCGTTTGGTTCAACCAGAAGGGAGATCGCGCTATGAAACGCGCACTTCAAATCCTCGTACCAGCCGCTTTCGCGGTGCTCGCAACGAATGCGAGCGGTCAAATTGCACCGCCGGTGCCGAAAGGCGCACCTCCGCTGGTGAAAGCCGGCGAGGGAAGGACCTATCAAGCAATCCGGGATTGTCTCCTGGGAGCTCGATTGAACCTCGTGGAGAACGAGGACTTCCGCATGCGGCCGGGTGGCACCGACGCGCGTGGAAGGATTCAGTTTCGTGGAGGGTTCTGGGATGACCCCTTCATGCAGCAGAATCGTGCAACAATTGACCGCTGCATCACCGGGTGAGCAGCGAGGGTTCGGGGGCGGTACCGCAAGGTCCGCCCCTATGAATTTCAGTATTGACTATACTGTATAATCATGTTATGGTTCTAAGAGAAATTGACCAGTGTCTCTCGTGCCCAATTTGTGTCGATTATTAGTAGTTACTTAGAAAAATATGGAAACACATTCACAAAAACATCTAGCTCTGTTAGTGATGACGGTGATCTTTTCCGTTGGCTCTATTTTTGCTGCGCCTGGAGTTTCTGTTGCGGCAGGATTTGGGGAGGAGTGGGAAGATTATGGATCATATGACGCCTGGAATGACTACGCCTCTTACTCTGATTGGAATGACTACGCATCTTACGACGATTGGAACGACTATGGTTCCTACGGTGGCGAGTGGGACGACTACGCATCCTATGACAATTGGAACGACTATGGTTCCTACGGTGGCGAGTGGGACGACTACGCACCTTACGACGATTGGAATGATTATGGGTCGTATGGTGGGGAATACCAGGATTACTTCACTCCCGAGAACGAATACTATGCGTACGCAGAATCGTGCGGTGGTTGCGCCTATTCGTACACTCCAGGTTATTCAACGGGCGGGGGCTCGTATGGATTCTCCGGCGGTGGCGTCTCGATGCGACCAGTGACCGTGGGAAGCGGGACGTCTATCGCTCGTCCTGTTGGTGGAAGCTATGGCTACGGCTCGACCTACTACCCAACGACAGTCTCAACAGGGCATCCTGGTACAAGTGTTACGACGCGTCCGATTGGCGGAACCACTAACATCGATAACAGTGTTCGTTACACCGATAACTCGATCAACAACAGCTTCAACACTGGCTCAAACATCAACTCTCCGGGTGCTGTCGCAGCGGGAACCTCTGTCTCGGTCATTCCTCTCGCGACCCCGCAGTACTACACACAGTACAGCTATGGTTCCGCATCGTGTTCGATCATAGCGACGCCTTCAGTGATCCAGAACGGACAGACAGCGAACCTTCGCTGGACGACCTCCGGAGCACGAACCGCGTATCTTTCTGACAGTATCGGCACCGTAACGCTCAATGGTTCTCTCATTATCCGTCCTGAAGCGAGTCGTACCTATACGCTCACGGTGACGGATACTAACGGACGCACGAGCACCTGCCAGACGTCGCTCACGGTTTCAGGCTCGGCACCATACGTATCACTCACGCAGATTCCGTATACCGGATTCGACTACGGACCGATGGGCAACGCTCTCTACTGGGTATCGCTCGTCTCGTTCGCGGTAGCAGGTGCGTATCTCCTGGTCTTCTATAAGGGCGGCGTACTTGCCTTCGCGGGCACAATGATGGGAAGCGCACGCTCTGCTCGTCACTATCAGGCACCGACGCCGACGATCATTAAGGAAGCGCCGATCATCGTAACTCGCGAGGAAGAAGAGGATCTCCTCGATGAAGTTGCGATTCGACAGTCCGCTTCTGATCGCACTGCGCCGAAAGATACGATGGGCATCGCGACACATAACGGCGAACCACGGATCGTGATTCTAAGAGAGTAAGGGAAAAGGCGGCGTCCGCAGAGCGGACGCCGCCTCCACCAAACTTGCTCTTCTTCAAGTTTGTTCTACCATTAAAAGTATTAACAGCTGGAGGGAAACCAGCGCACGTAAATAACGTATGCTTTACACACACATTCGATCAGTAGGGAAGCACTGGATTGCCG
>Ga0255189_1000120_pt1 | contig 12348 bp, 16 predicted proteins | sample Miss_Cont_RepC_8_FD_183620 | JGI IMG/M metagenome (GOLD analysis project Ga0255189, IMG submission 183620) | Freshwater microbial communities from Mississippi River, Louisiana, United States - Miss_Cont_RepC_8h | ecosystem: Environmental > Aquatic > Freshwater > River | place: USA: Louisiana...
CAAGATATTGAAATTCCAGAAGGTTTTTCATTTGGGCTTCAAGCAAATTTAGATATCTGGGATTTTCAAAATGGCTGGATCCCAATGCTAGATTGGATGGGAGATCCAGAAATTTCATCAGATAGAGAAATTCAAAGAGATCTTAATGAACAAATTCAAGCATTTCTTACAGGTGCTCCTTCAGATAGACAACAGTGGGTTGATGATCAACTTTCTTCAGAAATAGAAGAACCTATAAAACCTAAAATTAAAAAACCTGAAGTGAAAAAACCAGAACCCAAAAAAGTAGTTCCAAAAGTTGAAGAACCATCTGAAGAGTCAGAAGACTCTTCTGACGAAGAATCTGATGGTGATTGGATTTAATAAAAAAATTAAGCTTCTTTGTACAAAACGTGAAGATAATATGTTACATTAGTAATGTATTTATCTTCACTGGAGTTATTATGAGTATAAAAAAATTATTAGGAAAATCGATTCATAGGGTCACTGCTTTATCTGCTTTAAAACAAGACACTATAAAACAATCAAACACTATAAAACAATCAAGTCTCAAAATTGTTAATCAAGAAGAGCTAATTTCTCATAAGTTAGAATTAAGAAAAGAGAAGACTGCCAAAGCAAAAATGAAAGCATCAGCTAGATGGAAATCCATTGAGATTGAAAAAGCAAAAGGGCCTCGTGCTTCAGCTGTATTCATGTATAAAGACGGCGATCTTGTAACTTGCAAAAGAGATATATGGCGTGGCCCTAAAAAAGGTGCAGTAGGCATTGTTGTAGATAAAGACGATACTGGAAAAAATTATTTGCTTAAGTTTGAGTCTAATCGATATCTTTGGGTAATAAATGAAGAAGGCATGACTGTGCAATGGGATGCTAAATGGGTTGAGTGGGCAAACGATGAAGACGAAGATAGACCACAACACATTGAAGACACAGACGAAAATATCGATGTGCAAAATTTCGAAATTCTCCAAGGTGAGACGATTGAATCCTTAGGAGAACCAAAGGAAGAAGCGCTGCCCTTAGAAGAAGGAAACATGGTTGTTTGGCAAGACGAGACTGTCATTGTATATGAAGATGACATTCATGCTTTCATTCCATCTAGTATTGGAGAACTCAAAGATGGTGATACTTTTATTGTGATGAATATCCTTAGAATTCAGAACACACCTGATATTAAGAAGCAATACCGTGTATTGGCACTAATGGGTGAATCCATGTGCCAGTTTGTTATTTCTGAAGATCAAAAGTTCGAAGTACTATAACAATGGAGCTAGAAATGAAAATTGTCTTTTGTCATGGATTGGAAGGCTCACCAAATGGCACCAAAGCAAAATTCATTCTAGATTCATTCAAGGAAAATCACAGAGTTCTAGTTCCAAAGTTCACTAAGTCTCTAGAGTTCTCTGATTTCTCTTGTGATTTGGATGAGCTTGAAGCAATAGTAGACCCAGGTGATATTGTTATTGGGTCTTCAAGGGGTGGTGCACTGGTAGCTGCATTACCTACACCCAATGTACACAAAATTCTAATTGCTCCTGCTGTGAAAAAATTCAATGTGGAACACGTCTTCTTACATCCAGCAGATGTGATTCTTCATTCAAAACGAGATGACACTGTAGATTTCAGAGACTCTGCTGAGTTATCACTACAAAACAAATGTGTCATTATAGAGTCAGGCATCAATCATAGGATGTCTGATATGCAAACTCTGTCTCTTGTGAAGAATTTGATTGCACAAATTATTTTGCAAAAATCTACAAAATTTGTGTGCATAGAAGAACAAAACACTTTAGGAATATGTTACATTACTAATGTAAATAAAACAAAAACACTATCGCTCTTATAAGAGTTACACACTAGCTAAGGAGACAATATGTCAGCTAAAAATCCAATCACTATCTCAACTTTCAATCTCATTGCTCCTCGACTTCCTGCTGAAATCGCAGTCCTTATGCGAGGTCCAACTGGTGTTGGTAAATCTCATTTGGCTAAACAAGTGGCTGAGCATCATGGCCTTCCTTTTATTGACGTTCGTGGTTCAACAATGTCAGAAGGTGATGTTGGTGGTTATCCTGACTTAGAAGGAATGAAAGAATCCGGTGTGATGACTTTCTGTATGCCTTCTTGGTTTATTCGTGCTTGTAATGAGCCAGTAGTTATCATGCTTGATGAGCTCAATCGTTCTCTTCCTGGTGTTCAGCAATCATTCTTCCAGTTGGTTTTGGATCGCGAACTTGGTAACGATAAAAATGGTGTGCCATATAAATTGCATCCTCAAACTAGAGTTTTGGCTGCTATTAACTTTGGTTCTGAATACGATGTTAACGATATGGACCCTGCATTATTGCGACGATTCTGGGTTGCAGATATCGAACCAGATATCCAAGATTGGGTTGCTTGGGCCAAAACTCATAATATTGACCCTCTCATGATTAATTTCTTGCAAACTGATCCAAAGCAACTTCGAGTTGACCCATCTGCTGTTGAGCCTGGAACTGTGTGTCCAAATCCAGCTTCTTGGCATCGTTTTGATACTTGCTTGAAAGCAATGGGCATGAGTCCATCTGATTGGGCTGGTGAAAAAGCTCCAGAAGGAGTCTATGCTTTGGGTCTTGGCATGGTTGGCCCAGAGTCTTCAGCTGCTTTTCGTACTTTCGTTGAAAACCAAGCTAAAATGCTCACCGTTAAAGACATAATGGAAGGCAAGTTTGATGAAAAACGCGTGAAAAATGTGCCTCTGTCAGCTCTATTGGCTCTTATCGATAATATCGGAGATGATGCTAAGAAAGGTCCATGGTCTGATACTCAGTGTGACAATGTAGAGAAATTCGCATCATTCCTTTCCGGAGAGAATCTCATTCAGTTGTGGGCTCCAATCTCAAAATGTGGAGTTATGAAAAATATCCAGCAAATGCATAAACGAATTGGTAAGGATGTTATGTCAAATTCTAAACAAGCTCGTGCATTACAAAAATAATCCAGTATATAATTGAAGATGTGGGAGCTCAATTGAGCTCCCTTATCGGAGTATTTAAATGTTTGAATTAGATGACATTGTAATAGTCAAAGAGGGTCTTAGAGACCCAATATTGTATGAGCCAAAAGTAGGTGTCATCATTAAGCTTTTGACAACTAATCCAGCACACCCAGAATGGAATTTATACTCAGTTCTCATTGATAACTGTATCATTGATGTGCCATCTAGAAGACTAATCAAAGCAAAATAAATGAGAGCATAGTTGGACAAATGTCTGACAAAATATGTTACATTACTAATGTAAATAAAAAACACACAACTAGGAGTTATAAATGACTAAAAAATTAAAAGACAATGCTAACGACGCTCTCAAAGGCTCTGGAAATTTTTCCCCAGAAGAACTAGAACAAAGAATCAAGAATTTTGATATCAACCCTTATCTCATCTCTATGCTTTCTCGTGAGCCATTTTTTGCTCACATTCTAAGAATTCTTCGCAAAGTTGAATCTACTGAAATTCCAACTGCAGGGGTATTATTCCGAGAAGGTGAAGCTACTATGTGGTGGAATAGAACTTTCGTTGCTTCTTTGACAGATAACGAAATCATCGGTCTTCTCATGCATGAAGTCCTCCACTTGGTATTCGAGCATACTTCTACCAGATCCAGAACTCCCCACACTGTTTGGAATTATGCAGCAGATTTGGCTATCAACTCAATGATTGTTGGTGAAGGTTATCAAAATAAACACATGCTTCCTGAAGGTGGACTCATTCCTGGTATTCCATTCAAAGAGCCAAGCCCAGAACAAATCGAGCAAATGGGCCAACAAGCCTATGACCGATGGAAAAAAGTGAGTGAAAAAATTGCATCTTTCCCTCTTTTTGAATCTTCAGATTGGTATTTTGCTGAGTTGATGAAAGACCCAGAAATTCAACAATCTATTCAGTCTCAAGAAGCAATGCAAGGCAAGAGCTTAGAGCAAGCTTTGGCAGATGGTGATGTGAGCATTGATGCAGATGGAAACTTGGTTGACAGAAATGGAAACCCAGTGACTTTAGTGCCTGGTGCTGGTGACGATAGTGGAATGGACTCTCATGATCATTGGGGTGACATGTCAGAAGAAGACCGTGAAGTACTTAAGGGCAAAATCAAAGAAGCAGTTCGTAAGGCCGTGCAAAAAGCAGATGGCTCAAACTCTTGGGGCTCAGTTGGTGCTGCTACTCGTGGTATCCTAAGAGAGCTCATCTCTAATGAGATTCCTTGGCAATCTGTGCTTAAGCAATTTTGTGGCATGTCTCGTCGAGCAGATCGTGCTTCTTCTATCCGAAGAGTGCATAGAAAATATGCTGGTATTCATCCAGGAGCATTTCGTGACTATAAAGCAAATATCGCCGTATATCTAGATCAATCTGGTTCCGTATCAGACGAAGACTTAGAGATGTTTGCTGCAGAACTCCAAGGCTTAAGCAAAAGAGTGGAATTCACTCTGTTTAATTTTGACACTGAAGTTGACCTGAAATCAGAGAGAACCCTCAAAAAAGGCAGAAATGTGAAGCTAGAGAGAACACGCTGTGGTGGCACTGACTTCTCTGCTGTAGTGAAACATGTAAATTCTCCTAAGGGTGCTGAGTTCGATGGTTGTCTTATTCTCACAGATGGCTATGCTCCAGACCCTGGTTTGTCTCAAACCAAGATTGGTTGGGTAATTTGTCCTACTGGTCAGTTACAGTTCAATAAGAAATCACGTGATTTTTTGATTCAAATGAAATCTGACAAGAAACAATAGGACAAAATTTCGAAATTCTTTCTCTAACCTAGGTGTTATATCGCCTAGGTTAAAATTTATTCGGGCTTCACAAGCATATCAGCAATAGAATACTCGTATACTTTGCCCTCAAATATAACTATTATATCAGCTATTTGCTGGTTATAACCATATATGTCTTGAATAATCCATAGGTGTTGTGGGCCTAATGTTAGAGATTCAAAGCCTACAATAGCCTTTGAAATAATTCCAACTATTTCATTTTTGCTATTGAAAATCAATCCACCACTTGAACCATGAGTTGCTGGCATCGTATAGATATTCTCTTCTGATTCTGTAATGCCACCATAGTAGCCTTCAAATCTAAGGGATACACCTGGAGAATATACGCCTAGAGGATATGCTATAGCATATATTTTTTCATTGAGTTTAACTTCAGAAGGTGCAATTGCTAACCAACTGTTACTTGGTCTTGATGAAATCCAAATACAGATATCATGATCGATATCGATATAAACAGGCATCATCAAAGAGATATTGCCGAATACATCTATTGCCTGAAACATCCAATGACCAGGCACAAAAGAACCATCCATTTCTGGGTGACAGACATGCGCTGCTGACATACCTGTCCATGGACCTATCATTGAAGCAGATCCATTGATGATCGTATTCATATCGGATCCTATTACATATCTTGCAGCACCTATAGGATCATGTACATTAATATCTAGAGGGTCTTCTAGAGTATTAGAAAATTTAACGCAAGGACAACTGAACAATAACAGGGAACTGAAAACTAACGACTTCAAGAGTCTAGAAATATTTCTTGTGATATTCATACTTTGCTCCCGTGTGAAGAAAATCCCTCATAATATAAGTATAATAGCTACATAGCAATTTGAGGAGCTCAGTATGAAAAAGATTATTTTGATGGATATGGATGGTACAATTACTCCAGCAAGAAAGCCTATTGAACAGATCATGATAGATAAACTAAATAACGTCTTAGACAAAGGAATTTCGATTGCAATCGTTTCTGGTTCTACTTATGGATATATACTTGAGCAGCTCTCTTCTTGGAGTAGAATCGAAGACCCAAACGTTTGGGTGATGCCTTGCAATGGAACCCAGTGTTACCATCAAGGAGAAGAAATCTATAGCCTGAATATGAGAGAAGCAGTTTCCGAAGAAGACTGGAAATCTCTAATGCAGCTATTGTTCCTTGGCATGTCAACCGTGTGCATAGAAGAATTTCCTATTACTGGTGACCACGTTTCTTATAGAGGCTCAACTATAAATTACTGTCCTGTTGGCAGAAATGCTAATGATGCTGAGAGACAAGCGTTCAAAGAGTGGGATACTAAAACAAATTATCGAGCCAAATTTGCTGATGATATGACAAAATCACCTTTGGGTGCAATATTTAAATTCAAGGTGGGTGGCAATACTTCTGTTGACATATATCCTATAGGGTGGGACAAATCTTATGCTTTCAGACATTTTGAAGGGTTTGATGAAATCTATTTCATCGGTGATAGGTGTGAACCGATGGGAAATGATTACGAAGGATATATCAAAGCTGGACAATTTGGAAAAATCACCCATGGACCAGATCAGACTATTCATATATTGTCCGAAATTCTCGAAGGGTCAATTAGTTAAAATAAAATGGTATCCCCCTCTAGAAGGAAAAATAGGAATAATCCTCACTGTACTGGAAGATGACATATATGCAAAAATGAATTATTCTTCTGAAAGAACGTATGAAGTCATTGTAGAAGATAGAATTTTTACTTTATACGAAACTCTTCTAGAAGAAATTGAAGACTAATTGTAATATTTCTAGAAACGCTAGTATAATATTCTTGTTACTGATTGAGTAACAATATATACTAACACAGAGTTATTCTTTCGATAGAATAATTCAATAACACAGGAGAGCTATTATGGCCACAACACCTTATGAACTTCGAGCAGGACTTTTGGGTCAAGCAGAAGGGATCTTAAATCATCAATATCATGCAAAACTCGAAGAACTTCGTGAAAAACTAAAGTTAGGTTTGGTATCACAAGAAGAAATTACCTTCCCAAGATGTCCAACATCAGAAGAGATTATTGCAGAAGCTGAAAAATTATACGCGTTTGTACAAACAAAGTAAGGAATAAAGATGCCACCAAAGTCTAAAAATAAAAAAGAAAAAGAATCTGCTTTAGAAATTGTAGAAGATATACCTAAAAATCCCACAGAATCTGACGAAGTTATAGAAGTATCAGCTGAATCAATCAGTATTAAATTTGAGTGTTTAAAATTTGCGCACGCTGTAAAAAAAGAAAATGTAGAAAATCTTTGGGTTACTAGAAAGCAAATACCAGAAGATGTAGAAGTTGAGACACTAATAAAAGATGCAGAAAAAATTTGGAAATATTTAATTTCTTAAAAGTATAGTTAGAGTTGGGTTAATTGTTCTGAGCCGGTTTCCCATGAAACCGGTTCTTTTCGTATAGGGGTTACCATGAATTCTGATTGGCGAGTTGATTTACTTCGAACTAAAAAATATAGTGATTTATTTGAAGACACATATATGTTTGATCCTCCTCTAGGGTGGAAAGATATTGTCACATGTTTAGTTGAATATATTGCTTGGCACAATCAAGTTCATAAATCTGATATTACAATATGGTCATGCACAAAAGAGAATGGAGGTCTTCGATTTCAAATCGATCATAGGAATTCAGATCGAGAAAATATCGGAGAAATCTATGGAGCTATCCAATTCGCTGAAATGATATCTTCTAGAACTTGTGAGAGATGTAGTAAATCTGGCAATTTTCACAAAATAAATTCTGAAGGGAATCTTTTATTAGCTTCTCTATGTGATGAACATTATAAGGAATTAATATATGCTATTCAGAAATCCACAAATGAAAATTGAAGCTGGAGATTTTGTAATCTCTTCTAGATTTGCAAGACTTCATCAGCCTATCGTAGAACCTTCTTTGGTAATTGAGACTAAAGAGAATTTAGCATTAGTCGTCTTAAAAGAAGATGTATTTTGGTTCGAGATATCAAACTTACAAAAAGTAATATTAGCTAAGGGAAACTATGAATAAAGACAATAGAGAATCTTATGATGGAAAATTAGTATCATTTTCACCTATAGCAAAATTTTCACCTCCTCTATCTAATGAACCATTTCAAGAATTCTCTTTCGATGATGAAACCATAGGAATAATCCTTGAGAGTTTTTATTATGAAGAGACAAAAGATCATCCTATGATATGGGAATTCTTAGTATTAGTTGAAGACAGAGAGTATACTTACACATTTGTTGAAGGTGATATTCTAGAATTCAATATATTGGAGAATTAAATGTTAACTGCAATGGGTGACGTAATGAGAAGAGCTTATGAAAAAGGCTGGATTACTACACGAGATGGGAATATTTCTCTTAAGAAAGCAAGATCAAACACGATGTATATTACGCCTTCTGGTTGGAGAAAGAATATTATTCATCCAGAACACATAATCAAATGTGATATTAGAGAAGAAGACTATTTTCAAATTAAAATTCCGCCTGGTACAAAACCTTCAGGTGAATTAGAGATGCATTTCTTATTACAGAAAACTACTTCTAAATCTCTCGCAGTCGTACATCTCCATCCCACAAATATTATTTCTGCAGTATATGCAGGCTGGTCTATGGAAACCTTAGCCGCTGAATTTCCAGAAGTCTCCAGGTATACTCGTGTAGGTCCAACAGTGCCAGTTTTACCTGTTGTATCTCCAGAATTAGCAGTTTGTACTTTTGACTATATGACCAAAGATGGAAAACTTATCTATGATATTGTTGCGCAGGCAAATCATGGCGTATGTTCTGTAGCTTCTAATCCTTGGGATGCCTATGAACACATCGAGAGACTAGACCATATATGTGAAATTGTCCTCAAGTCTGGTGTTAAACCACATTAAAATGGTAAATAATCTTCACTCTCAAGATCTAGCTTAAGTTTCTCTTGTTCTAGTCTGAAATACTCGTCTTTGATTGGTTTGAAATCTGGATGTTTGTCTGCCCAACCACCTGGTGTGGAAACGTCACCAAAGATATTCCATTTTGTAATTTTTACTCTTGAGACTTTTGGAGGCTTAATTGCTAGCATCTCTTTTTCATATTGGTGCTTTCCTAAAGCACCAAAACCATACAGATGCATGCAATTTAAGAAAGTATGTTCAATATTTTCAGGATCTTTTGGATTGACTTCTAAAATTATAGAGACAGGATCTTGAATTCTCCTTTTATTGTCATGAGAAAATCTCTCCGCAACACTTTGGTCTATTGTCCAAGAACTCACTGTATTGGTCCCACGATGCCATTGGGCATTATTGAAATAAAATTCAACAGGTATCCATTCATCATTGAGAGCATATTCCAGCGTATCTTCTCGTGAAATACCTAGTATAGCTTCAAGGTCAACTCGAGATGTCACTTGTCCACGATATAGAGCATTTTTTCTAATCCCTCTCATTGAAGTCGAAAACACATCATCGTATCTTTTGTCTTCTTCAGCTTCTAAGATAGCGTTGATTACATCAGGAGTCATAAGAGACGCGTCTTCTTCATTCAACCATGCAAGCATTGCGTCAAACATTCTCTGCTCGATTGTTGTATTAGGCTCTGTACCTTTATGTCTAGACTTTGGAGGTGCGATATTTGCCCACACTTGTTGCCCTAGGTCTACTTCTAAAATTAAATTCCGGATAGTTTCTCTTAGAGATTGCATTACGTTCTCCTGTTTGTTGTAATTATATTGTAATATAGCAAATGGTGTCTTATAATGATAAAAAGAAACACACAAGGAGACTACATGGAATTTAACTTCACACAATATTTTCCGTACGATGAAATACGAGAAGCACAATCTAACGCTATTCAGTTTGCATTAGACTCTTTCATCGCACAAGATAAAAAATTTGTTGTATTAGAAGCTGGTACTGGAGTTGGTAAATCTGCGATCGGTTGGACTATTGCAGATTATTACACAAAAGAAGTAGGAGGTAATGGAACTTATTATCTAACTACACAGAAAGTACTTCAAGCACAATATATGAAGGATTTTAAAGACAAAGGAATGTGTTCTCTAGAGAGTTCTTCGAACTATACTTGCAAATTCTATAAGTCTAAAACGTGTCAAGAGTCTAAAAAATTACTTCAGCTATCACAAGACACAAAATTTAAAGCTACTTGTGGAGGTGGTTGTCGCTATACTCTGAACAAGAAGTCATTCTTAGATGGAAAGCATGGAGTTACTAATTTCTCTTATTTCTTAGCAGAGACAACTTATGCGCAGCAATTACAGAAGAGAAAGATGCTAATAATAGATGAATGCCATAATGCAGAACTAGAATTAGGTTCTTTTGTAGAGGTAGCTGTCTCTGAACAATTTGCATCAACGACTCTCAAATTAAATGTTCCGGAACTCTCTACTCAGTATCAAGTCTTCAAATGGATTACGGATATTTATAAACCTAAATTGTCAGCGTTGAAAAAACACCAAGAAGAAATGATTGAAAAGTTTTCATCAGTACAAGATTTGCCAGAATTTCTCAAAATCTCAAAACAATTTGACCTTATAGATAAACATTTATGTAAGCTCAATCGCTTTATCGAACGATATGATAAGGACAATTGGGTAATGAACATAGGAGAGTCTGAAAATAGAAAAATGAAAAAATGGACTTTCAAACCTATTGATGTAGCCCCCTATTCTGAAGAATATCTCTTTAAGCATGCTGATAAAATCCTTCTTATGTCCGCGACAATTATCGATAAAGAAGCTTTTTGTACGACCCTAGGTATCAAACCAGATGACTGTGCATTTCTCTCTATTCCTTCTCCTTTCCCACATGAAAACCACCCTATCGTTGTATCTCCCGTAGGATCGATGGCAATGAGCAATATAGACAAGACGCTACCAGTATTGGCAGCTGCGGTGAAAGAAATTCTCAAAGCACACCCTAATGAAAAGGGAATTCTCCACGTGAACTCTTATAAGATAGCGAATTATCTCAAGCAACACGTGAAAAACCGAAGATTGATTTTTCATGAGAGTCACGACAGAGATAAAGCTTTGGCAAAACACATGGCAGATGATAGTCCAACAGTTTTAGTAAGCCCATCTATGCAAGAAGGTGTGGATCTGAAAGGAGATTTATCTCGTTTTCAAGTGGTGTGCAAAGTGCCATATCCATATTTGGGTGATAAATTGGTCTCTAAGAGAATGCATAAGTGGGACTGGTGGTATCCACTTCAGACTGCAAAAGTAATCATCCAAAGTGTGGGTCGATCAGTAAGATCAGCTGACGATACAGCAATCACATATATTCTTGATAGTGATTGGCAGAGATTTTATTCCCAGCATAAAAATTTATTTCCAGAGAATTTCCAAAAATCCGTCCAGATTGTATAATTCTAAAAACTCTGGAGAAATTTATGCAGACTATCCCGTACATGGGTTCGAAGAAGAAACTCTTGTCTTTTCTTGAGTCTTCTTTGGACTCTTATTATGCCAATAATAATCTAACCAAGCCTCAAGTATTCTTTGATGCTTTTGCTGGCTCAGGAAGAGTGTCTCATCACTTTGCAAGTGAATATACAATAATAGCGAATGATAAGCAATTCTATTCTAAAATTATTCTAGAAGCTTACTTGCAAAATACAAGACCTATGAGTTTTTATGAGCCAATCGTAAAGATGTTGAATAACCTACCAGAATCAGAATGGGCAAACACTGATGGATGGTATATGAAAACATACGGGACTTCTAATATCAACGGTTCATCGATCGGATTAGACGGAAAACCTAAGCCATGGACAGATTATAATGCAAAGAAAATCGATATTATTCGATCGAAAATTGACGAATTATATCCTAACCATTGTGTAGAAAAATCTGTTCTCTTGTTGACTCTTATGCTAGCAGTGTCTAAAGTCTCTAATTGGATGGGGCATCAAGCAGGTTACTTTAAAGAGTTCAAGGGAGGTTCTCTCAATGTCCTCAACTTAGTAATGTTAGACTTGCCTGTCCATAAGAACTCTGGTCATCAAATATATTGTGATGATTTTCAAAACGTATTTCCTTTAGTTGAAGCCGATATCACATATATCGATCCTCCTTATGGCTCAAACAACAAGAAACTCTCTAAGACTGGTACGACAAGATATGCTACGTTTTATCACATGTGGAATACTCTGATGAGAAATGATAAACCGGATGTATGGGGTAAAGCCAACAAGAGATCTGACATTGAAGGATACTGTGATACTCTTGAATTCAATGATACCTCTATCGTATATCCAGCTTTTGTGAAGATGCTATCATCTATAAATTCTCCCGTGATTATGTTCTCTTATTCGAACAAGGGATTATTGACACTCGAAGAACTAAAGTCTTGTATTACACAAGCCGGCTATGAAAAGAATTCGATAGAAGTATTTACGATTGGACATGCTTCTAATTCACAGAAAACAGCTGGACGGACGAAAGGTCATTGCATAGATAGAGATAATGATAGTGACCCACTATTAGAATATGCAATTTTAG
>Ga0255189_1000136_pt1 | contig 11609 bp, 11 predicted proteins | sample Miss_Cont_RepC_8_FD_183620 | JGI IMG/M metagenome (GOLD analysis project Ga0255189, IMG submission 183620) | Freshwater microbial communities from Mississippi River, Louisiana, United States - Miss_Cont_RepC_8h | ecosystem: Environmental > Aquatic > Freshwater > River | place: USA: Louisiana...
AGAAGAGTATTCAACAATGTCAGACCAGCTTGAACATCTTGCAAATGAAGACCTCAAGAACAAATTAGACAAGTATGAAAAATTAGTCGCAGAAGTTCAAAAACTGAAGATAAAAAGAACCCAGTTAGATAGTCAACTAGAGATTAAAATGAACCAGCTCTCTATTCTCGAGAAAGATATTCAGGCTCTGGATGAAGAGATTACTACACTGAAATTACAAGCGAGTGATAGTGATAGTGAAGCGCATTCAAAACTTAAAAGCATTATTGAAAACCTACGTGCTGAAGTGAAAAATATTGAAAATAAAATCTATTCAGATGCTTCTCAAATTGGACTCTTAAGAGCTAAAATAGATAATCTCATAGAAGAGAAACACAGGTATGAAATACTCGAAAAAGAATGGGAAGTATATGAATTTTTGCTCCGAGCTACTTCTTGGAAGGGTATCCCCACGTTTGTTATGACAAAACAAATTCCTCGAATCAATACTGAACTCAATAAGATATTGCGAGATGTTACCGGTTTCACTATCGAATTAGAAGTAGATGAGAAAAATACCGATATCTACATCAATTATGGTGACACAAGAAGGCCTCTAGAGTGTGGTTCAGGGATGGAGAAAATGGTGAGTTCAATGGCTCTTCGTGTCGCACTCTCGAATGTGTCAAATTTATCTAAATCCGATATGTTTATTGTAGATGAAGGCTTTGGAGCCTTAGATTCGGAAAATGTCGAAGCTGTGACATCGTTACTACATAGACTTAAAGACTACTACCGATTAATTCTCGTTATTTCCCACGTCGATGTAATTAAAGACAACGTGGATGACGTAATTATTATTGAAAGAAACGGACAAGACAGTAAAGTCATATACAACTAGAGAAAGAGGCAAAATGATTGTACGAATACCAGAAAACTATAAACCAGAGAATAAAGACTGTCCAGTGTGTAACATCGCATTTCGTTCTAGAGCTGATGTGAGCAACTATCATATTCACGGTTGTTGTCTAGAGTGCGATATCAAATATCGATATCCAAATGTTGAAAAATGGACAGAAGGTTGGCGCCCGAATACTAAACAATAGTATATACAATATTTTTGATCCTCTAGTATAATTAGATCATATCTAATATCTGGAGGATTTTTTTATGCTAAACTATCAAGACATTATTGCGCTGAATGAAGCGATTGATTCTACATTTGGACGTTCATCAATTAGAGATGCTGGACATGGTATCCATTGTGCTATCAAAGCTGGCTCTGCTGAAGGAGAACATATTTTGGAAATTCGTTATGAGACTATTATAACCATGCATCCACATCATGTTGAAACTACTCAGAGAGAGTACGACGATGTGTCTATTAAAGCTTTGAACGAAGAGATCAAAAAGATTAAAGCAGATTTCAAAGAGATTTCTGGCAAAACTCTGACTGCGACAAAGGGTACAAATAAGAGTTATTTGGATATCATCTCCCACAATCCATCCGTATTGCGTGGAAAATACTACAATACTATCCAATATATCATCAAGTAAACATGAGCAAACTCTCGACAAAGCAACAAAGAGTCCAAGAAATCTTGCGTTGTGGAAAAGACCCAATCTATTTCTTCAACAACTACGTGAATATTCAATACGGTGGTGGACAAGGTTCAGGACTCTTTAAGACCTTTCCTTTTCAGGAAGACTGTATTCGAGATTTTGAAGATCATCGATTCAATATTATCTTGAAGTCTAGACAGTTAGGAATTTCGACAATTACTGCTGCTTATGCGATGTGGTTAGCGTTATTTCGTCAAGATAGAAATATCCTGGTAATTGCTACAAAACTAAAAGTAGCACAATTGTGGTTTCGTAAGTGTAAATATCTCTTGGCATCTCTTCCAGAGTGGATGGTGATGCCCACAGTACTTAAAAACAATCAAACAGAACTGGAGTTCTCAAATGGAAGTGTTATCAAAGCTATTCCGACAAGTGAAGACGCAGGCCGTGGTGAAGCTCTCTCCCTCCTCATTGTGGATGAAGCTGCTTTTGTGCGAAATTTCGACGTCATTTGGACTGGTCTGTATCCTACATTATCGACTGGTGGTAATGCAGTAATTCTGAGCACACCTAATGGTGTGGGTGGTCAATATTATGATTTGTGGCAGGGTGCTATAAAGGGCGAAAATGAATTTAATGCTATCAAATTGTCTTGGGATGTACATCCAGAGAGGGATGAAGCTTGGTTTGAAAATGAAGCAAAACAGCTTACACCCAAGCAAATAGCACAAGAGCTTCTGTGCGACTTTGCAGCATCTGGTGAGACCTATCTCCGACCAGAAGACATAGACTATTATAGAGCGCATCTCCAGCATCCTATAGAGACATGGGGACCAGAGAAAAATGTGTGGGTATGGGAATATCCGCAAAAAGACAAAGAGTATATAATTTCCGCTGATGTGTCGAGGGGAGATGCCAAAGATTACTCTACTTTCCATGTGATAGACACTGAAAAATCTTCTGTAGTCGCAGAGTATCAGGGTAAACTACCTCCAGACCAATTCGCGCAACTATTAGCAGAAGCAGGTAATAGATATAACGGTGCAATGCTCATTCCTGAAAACAATTCTTATGGATACGCTTTGATTATGAAACTTGTAGAATTGAGCTATCCAAATTTATACTTTCAGTCAGAGAAAGCAAAATATGACTTTATGTATGGCACACAAGAATTAGGAAAGATAGGCTTCCAAACAAATGGAAAGACACGTCCACAAATCCTCACAAAACTTGAAGAAGTGTTAAGAAACAAAGAAGTAAGAATAAGATCTACAAGATTTTTTGAAGAATTAAAGACGTTTGTTTGGCAATCCGGAAAAGTGCAGGCTATGAAAGGAAAGACGGATGATCTGATTATGGCGCTTGCCATTGGTGTTTGGATGTATGACACATCTCCTTCAAATATTGGAAAGAAGAACACTGAAGTTCACAAAGCGATGTTATCTGCGTTTGGCACAAATAAGAATACATTTGAAAAATCTGTGGTCAATCAACACCAGACGCAACAAGCACCATACCAAAATGCTCCTGGACAATTTCGTTGGATATTTTAGAAAATTCTAAAACGTGGTATAATTACCATACAACAATAGAACGAAATTAATTCGAGAAGGTGATATGGCTGAAAATAACGATAATCTTTTTAATAGGTTAACGAAGCTATTCCGGAGTGGCCCAACAGTTAAAAGAAGGGTTAAGGACTTTACGAAAACATCGAAAAAAGCTTCAAGCGCAGTTGAACTGTTCAAGAAATCTCATACCGATGTTTATAATTCCACACTTTCGGCATACGGTTCGTTCGACAGAATGTCTCGATATGGAGACTTTGGGGAAATGGAGAGCACTCCGGAAATTGCTAGTGCTCTAGACATTTATGCGGAAGAAACCTGCTCTTCAGATGTGGACGGTAAAGTGCTTCACATCTATTCAGAAGACAGACAACAGAAGGAGCTTTTAGAGACTCTTTTCTATGACACTCTCAATGTGAATTTTAACCTTGTGATGTGGACAAGAAATCTCGTAAAATATGGAGACTTTTTCCTATTTAATGACGTACATCCTGAATATGGTGTCGTCAATGCTTATCCAATTACTATCACGGAAATCGAAAGAGAAGAAGGGTTTGATAAAGAAGACCCATCGGCCGTTCGTTTCCGTTGGATTACACAGGGCAATATTATCCTCGAGAATTGGCAAGTATCACACTTCCGACTCTTGGGTAACGATGCGTTCTTGCCGTATGGCTCTTCTGTCCTCGAATCTGCGAGAAGAATCTGGAGACAATTAATCCTTCAAGAAGACGCAATGTTGTTATATCGAGTAGTTAGAGCGCCTGAGAGAAGAGTGTTCTATATTGATGTAGGTAACGTGCCTCCTGATGAAATTGCAGACTATGTAGAACAAGCAAAATCGGCTCTGAAGAGATCACCTGTAATCAATAGTGGCACTGGCGGTGTAGACTTAAGATACAATCCTATGGCTGTAGATGAAGACTATTTCATTCCTGTGAGAGGTGGTGATTCAGGTACAAAGATTGATTCACTTGCCGGTGGTGCGAATGCTTCCGCAATCGAAGATGTTGAGTATATCCAAAAGAAACTATTTGCCGCTCTTAAGATACCAAAGGCATACCTTGGATACGATGAAGAGACTGGTTCGAAGGCAACATTAGCACAAGAAGACATTAGGTTCTCTCGTACGATTGCACGAATCCAAAAGACAATTATTGCAGAACTCAACAAGATAGCAATGATTCACTTATATTGTCACGGTTATACTGAAGAACAATTACTCTCTTTCAGATTAGCTCTGTCAAATCCCTCTTCATTAGCGCAGTCTCAAAAATTAGACCTCATTAAATCTAAATTCGATATTGCAGGAGCTGCACCTGAGGGCATGGTTTCTAAGAATTGGATTTATAGAAATATTTTCGGTTTCACTACTGATGATATCGACAATATTAAAAATGATCAACTTCGAGAGAAATTAGCAGACATGGAATTAGAAGCTGCTGGTGGTTCTGGAGATGATTCAGGTGGTGGAGACGATGGTGGTGGTGGTGACCTTTTCGCAGGTGACAGACCAGAAGGTCCTGTATTGACAGGTATAACTCCACAACCAGGGGTTAATGAGTATGATGATTACGGAGATTCATTGATTGGCGAAGCTGATGAATTAGACGAAGATGAAATTGATCTTGCTAGAATTTCAGCCATGGCAATGGACGGTATTAAACCTGAAGCCGGTAAGAGAAATATGTGGGGTGAATTAATGAAAGAACCTCGCAAGAGAGATTCAAAAGCACATGCTTCTACTCTAGAAATGCCAGACTTCAAGTCAATGGTAGGACACTCTAGACATCAAGATACTCTTAACGATCCAAATCAAGCTGGATGGTTGAAGAGTATGGGTAAAGCTTCCACTAATATGTTCACTAAAGAGTCTCGAGAACGAAGACTTGCAGAATATATAGCAGGATTGGAACCTGATAAAGATCCATTACCTCCGACTGTTGTGCCTTCGATGTCTTTTCAAAGCAGAAAAATGTTAGAGAGAATGAGCTCAAAGTTAGGGATTGGAAAAATCTTAAAAGAACAAAATAAAGAATCATATAACGAATTGCTAGAAGAACATTATGACTTCGGGTTAGATATGGAGATAGACGATGAGTAAAAAATCTCACAATAAAAAGAGAAACGTTGGAATTATTTATAATTTGCTACTTAAAACTGCTGCGGCTGGACTTGTAGAAGGAAACAATATTAAGACTAAAAAAGCACAAGAAATTATGAAGAGATTTTTTCATTCTGAAAATGAACTATATAAAGAATATAAGCTCTTTGCTGCATTATCCGAAAATTTTGGTTTTGATTCAAATCTAGCTACTCGAGTCTTGAGTGAAGGTAAAAATGCTGCCAAACGTCACTCTAAACATAAACTAGAGAGAGAAAAAGACAAATGTATAAAAGAAATTAACCATACTTTTGGAAATGATTTTTGGTCACAAAATTTAGCAAACTATACTTCTTTAGCTACGGTAGGACAACTCTTAGAATCTTGGAGAAATGGAGAAGATTTTGAGCAAACCGTTGTTTTTGAAAGTAAAGTCCATTCTATTTTAACGGAAAAACCTGTTGTAAAAACTATCAAAGAAGAAAAAATTCCAGAAGTAGATAATTTAGTTGTTAAAATTATGTTGGAAAAATTCAATGAAAAATATGGGAAAACCATGACTCCTGTACAGCAAAATTTAATTAAAGCTTATATCTTTTCTGATTCAGAGCCAGAAAAATTCACGAAATTAATTGAGAGCGTACAAAAAAATGCTCTGCAAAAATTAAAAGACTATAAAACGGTATGCGATAATAAAATAGTTTTATCTAAAATTGATCAAGTATATACACAGATTAAAGAGGTAAAAGTGAGAAATATTTCTGATGATAATCTTGCAAAATTTCTTAAAATTGTAGACCTCACAGAAGAGATTGGGAGAAATTAATGCCAAACGAATTAAGACTAATTACAGAATGGAACAACTGGGAATTTGACAGAGAAAAATTACTCAAAGAGAGATCTGCTTCTGGTAAATATATTATGAAAGGCATCTTGCAAAAAGCAAATACGCTAAATCAAAATGGTCGTATATATCCTGCAGACATCTTAGAGAGAGAAGTGAGAAACTATCAGAAATTCATCGCAGAGAACAGAGCATTGGGAGAATTAGACCACCCAGATTCTTCAGTCGTAGAATTGAAAAATGCTTCACACATCGTGAGAGAAGCTTATATGGACGGAGATATCTGTTACGGTACAGTAGAAATTCTCGATACACCCTCTGGTAAAATTTTAAAAAGTTTGGTCGATAGCGGAGTTACACTTGGTATTTCTTCGAGAGGCGTTGGTTCTACTCGTAAACAAGGAGATGCGCAATACGTACAAGATGACTTTCAGTTAATTTGTTGGGACTTCGTGACAGAACCGTCTACTCCAGGTGCTTTTATGATGCCAGAGGGAAGAAATAGAGAGATTACTGTAGAATCTGCTTCTCTAGATAGAGTGTTTAACAAATCCGACAGAATTGATAGAATATTAAATGATATATTGACTTGGGAGAAATAAAATGAGTTATTATGATAGAGACAAATCACCTAATAATGGTGGTACCACAGTAGGAGTGGGCGGAACAATGGGATGGCCTGTGCCTCATTTAGGACATGCTCCTGAATATCAAGTGAGTGGTTTTCCATTTGTGTATACTTGGAACAATTCAGCTGTTGCCAATGGCACTATAGTACAAGTCGATTTGCCATTTGTAGCTCGATGGATTATTATTTCAGGTCATCATAACAATGACAAAGTTGCAAATGATCATTTACACATTGCATTTAATAAGAATGGATTTACATCAGGCAATTATGTCGATGGAAGATTTTCATCAGACATCAGATTGGAAATTAAATGTTCAAAAGTATACTTTCGATTGACGAATTCTTCTGGAGTAGACCACGTTGAAATTATTGCTGGTTTGACTTCAATTCCATCGTCTTCTTTTGATAACGTACACACTCTAGCAAATGCTATTGGTGGTGGTTCAGATATTATCGGAGTGAATACAACTCCTACATTTACAGTTAATCCTTAATTTGAGGTAATCAATGAATAAACAAAAGCTTAGTAAATCTCTCTTGAAAGAAATCGTAAAAGAGTGTCTAGTCGAACTCCTTTTTGAGGGCATCGATAGTGACCGTTTGTCAGAAGCCGTGAGTAAGCCCCGCGGTTCTTCTCGGTCTCTTCAAGAAGTAGTAGATGAACGATCGTTTCAAGGCACTGAAAGACAAACTACGAATACAAGAAGGTCTACACCTATCCCACAAGAAGCTCATATCTCTACAAGAGCACAACAAGCTATTCCAGGATTGACTAATGACCCTATTATGGCTGAGATTTTTGCTGATACTGCAAGAACGACTCTAGTAGAACAGACTGGTGCAGAATCTCGAGGTTCAAGACAGCCTGCGACACCAGAAGCCGCAAGAGTTGCAGAAGTAGATAATATAGAAGATTTATTTTCTGGAGCTGGAGATTGGGCTGCGATCGCATTTGCTAATCAAAAAAAATGATAAAACATAATTAGAATAGATAGTTAGAGAAAAAATATCATTTTTTGCAAGGAGATTACGATGGCAAATTTTCAAAAAACCACACATCAGACTGTAGAGCATATTGACCCTAAAGATTCTCGTGGGACACAATCTAACAAAGCAGTCTTGAAAAAATTATTTTCAAATTCCCCAATTCACTCAGGACAATTGACAAAAGACAATATCGGAGATTATTGTGCACAATTTTTATTGGGCAGAGTAGACGATGGAGGCTATGGAGTTTTAGGAGAAGTAGAGAGAGGATTCTCTGAATCTCCTAATTTAGCTGATACACAGACAGGTGAAGGTGGATTACCAGCTTCTCCTTATGTTCCAAATCCTTCTTCTCCTACCCAAGGATTAAATCCGGCTTCAATTCCTGCTGCTCCAGAGGGTTACGGAACTGTACCTTCAGACACTTGGGGCAATGGTAATGGACATGCTTCTCCTCATGAGACAGCTGCTGGTATGTCACATGGTTGGAAAGATCTTCCAATTGGCAAATCTTCCCACAACGGTTAATCATGACTAATCCTCATTCTAAATTCGCAATTGGATCACGAGGTGGTCCAGGACAAGTCGATGATAGAAAAGGTCGTGGATATGGATCAATAGATCCTCAATATCACCTCCCTCGTCAGATGGGAGGTGGTTTTCCATATACTAATACGGATGAACAAGACGCATACGACGAAGAAATAGAAGGCACTGACACCGGAGTATCTGAAGAGACAACCGGAAAAATGCTTCGAAAAGCTGAAGAACCTTGGGATTTTGATGAAGCAGGATTTGGCCATGACGATCCCGGGCATTTTGCAGATGCAACAACAAAGGTCCATGAAGTAGTCGCCAATTCAATGGTACCATTTCCAGGCTTATATAAGACTTCTATTGATAACGACGATGAAGGCATAAAGAACTCTACGACTCGAAGAGACGGTTCTACACGAATGCCAAAATTCAAACCGAAACAGCAATGGGAACGTCCATCTACAGTAAATTATTTACATAGTGAGAAATATATAGATAATTACATAGACGATGGTCGAAATGATGATATATTTGAACCTAACGATCATGAGTTGTATTTAAATGAAATTTTATTACGTCGAATAATTCGACAATTAATTATTAACCAAATTTAAGGGTGTTTTGTGAGTAGTAAATGTAGGTTTGTTGTTAAGCCCACCAAAAGAGACCAAGGAAAATCTCCAGAAGTAGTCAATTCAATATTAATTAAAAGATTCGTAAGAATGTGGAAACAATCGGGAATTGCTCAAGAATTGAAAGAAAAAAGTGCACCTCGCACTCGTGGCATGAAGAAAAGAAAAAAAATTCATAACGGAAAAATGCGTCATCTTAGAGGTAAAAAGAGATAATTACTACAATATCGGATAATTAGTATTATCAAAATAAGGAGATGTATTATGTCAAATATGTATCAAGACGCAATTGCTGATGCTAGAAAACTTCGTGAGATAGCAGAGCAAAAAGCTAAAAATAAAGTTATCGACGCAATTACTCCAAAAATTCGAAGACTTATTGAAGCCCAAATACAAGAAGGGTCAGATGATTTAGTAGATTTAATGGATGATGAATTGGTGTCACCAGACTCTGATATTGATATGTTGGATGATGAGGAAATCTCTTCTGATTTATCTGATGAACCTATGGAACAGAATTCAAGTTTAGATGTAGATCCTGATGGATTTTCATCAATTGAAATCGTTGATGATATAGATGATTCAGATGACTTCGATTCTGAAGAAGAATCAGAAGAAGCTTCTCAAAAATCCGTGCATGTGAATATCACTGTAGAGAACAAGAATAGACAGCTTAGATCTATTGCTATTCGATTAGTAAAAGAACTTGCTGAAACAAAAAATCCTCGCAAAATTAAATATTTACAAGAGAATTTAAATAAAGTGCGAAAAGCACTTATAATTACTGAAAACGGCCAGAATGTTCGTATGGCCAACAACTTAACTGTTATATTAAAGGAGAGCGGAATGCGCAGACGTAAGAATAGTTGGCTTTTCGAAGGTGAAGACTTTGGAAAAGACGGTGCAGATATGGCTGACACTGAATTTGATGATGCTGGATTCGAAGATGAAGGCGGAAATGATATTATTGATGCTTTAGAAACATTGGGTGTAGATGTAGAAATGTTGAAAGCAGAATTGGGTGCTGGATCAGAAGATGAAAGCATGGACATGGGTAAAGACGGAGCAGACTTCGAAGACGTAGAATTCGATGATGCTGGTTTTGATGACGGCGAAGATCTTGACCTTGAAGGTTATATGGCTGAAGCCGACGACAATGAAGTAGTAGAAATTGATGAGTCTATGTTGCGTAGCGCTCTTCGAAGCACATCTTCTCGTAGATCTCCTCAAGCTACTCGTTCAGCTCAATCACTTCGTGAAGCTCGTGCTCGTAGAGCTCAAATGGCTCGCAGACGCGCACTTCGTGAAGGTGAAGCAAAATCAATGGCAAAACACTTTGGTGGTGGCAAACTGGGCAAGGAAATGTTCGTAGAAGTTTCTGAAGAACAATTGTTGAACGCTTTGGCTGAAGAATTGGGTAACTACGGTTCTGCTTTCAAAACCGGAAAAGCTGAGAAAATGGCTTCTTCTTTCGGTGGTGGTTCTGTTAAAGCTTCAAAAGCAATGAAAGAAGCACGAGTTGCTAAGCGTCAAGCTAAAATCAATGAAGCTGCTGCAAAGAGAGCCGCTGCTCAAGCGCGCGCAGCAAAAGCAGAATTGCAAGAATCAAATCTTTTCAATACAAAACTCTTGTATGTGACAAAGATTATGCAAGAACACACTTTGAATAAAAAACAACAACGCGCAATTGTTGAAGCGATGGATAATGCTAAGACTCAACGCGAAGCCAAATTGTTGTTCACATCTCTCAATGAGTCTTTGAATAAGAAGAAATTGCAAGAGAGCAAAACTTCTCCTTCTACACTCACTGAAAGTAAGTCTATGACAGGTAGTTCAAGTACTACACTTCGTTCAGGCCAGGCACCTAGAACAAGTACAAATGAAGTGAAGTTGGACCGTTGGGCTGTCTTAGCTGGTATTAACAAATAATCGATCAAAAATTTATAAAAAAATAGGAGACTTATTATGTCTATGACTTTACAAACTTTGACCGAAGGTATCCGTGAAAGACACATGGGAGCAACTCATGCTCGTTTGACTGAAAAATGGAACCGTACTGGTCTTCTTCGTGGCCTTCAAGGCTATAATCGTGAAAACATGGCAGTATTGTTGGAAAACCAAGCTGCTCAAGTTTTGAAAGAAAGCAACTCTTTGGGTGGTACAAATAACAACGGTACATCTGGTGGTGCTATCCAAGGTTTCCAAAACGTAGCATTCCCAATCGTACGCCGTGTATTCGGTGGATTGGTTGCTAACGAATTGGTATCTATCCAACCAATGTCTTTGCCAGCTGGCTTATTGTTCTACTTGGACTACACCTATGGTTCTGATGTTGGTGGTACAAATGAGACATACTCTGTTGGTGGCTCTATCTATAACGATCCTAGAGGTAAAGGTATTCAATCTGGCTCTACAATGACTGGTGGTCAATATGACTTGTTGGGCTCTGGTTACTCAAAGCAACATGACAGTACAAATACAAATATAGCACAAACAGCAGCATTGGGAACAGGTGCTAACTTGTTAGTCTCTATTCATGCTACTACTGGTGTTTGTGTTGCCGCGAATGATGGTGATGCTATTACTACTACACTCTCTTCTACAGCGACTTTGACTGGCATTGCAGGACAATTGGTTGATTTTGATGCTGTGACCGGAGCATTGTTGGACGCTGGTGTTCTTAGTGGTTTGCAATTTTTAGTAGTATCTAAAGCTGCCATCACTACTGCTTGTGCTAGTGGATGGTTTCCAGATTATTCTATGA
>Ga0255189_1000142_pt1 | contig 11067 bp, 12 predicted proteins | sample Miss_Cont_RepC_8_FD_183620 | JGI IMG/M metagenome (GOLD analysis project Ga0255189, IMG submission 183620) | Freshwater microbial communities from Mississippi River, Louisiana, United States - Miss_Cont_RepC_8h | ecosystem: Environmental > Aquatic > Freshwater > River | place: USA: Louisiana...
GCCTTATCCAGTCCAATGAGCGCCTATCCACCCTGAAGATATGGGAGGAGCCGGTATCTACGGGCTACTACGTCATTGGCGCTGATCCTGCCTACGGTTCTAGCGATTGGGCTGACCGATTCTGCATCCAGGTCTACCGCTGCTATGCCGATGGTATGGATCAGGTGGCTGAGTTTTGCACCAGCGAACTCAATACATTCCAGTTTGCATGGGTAATCTGTTACATGGCAGGAGCCTACGTCAACTCTACCCTCAACCTTGAGGTCAATGGCCCAGGGCAGGCCGTTCTGAACGAGATGCGTAACCTGAAACGGCAAGCTGAAGTTCTACCAAACGGGGATGCCAAGCACCTGCATGACGTTTTGAGCCACATGAAGCACTATTTGTGGCGTAGAAACGATACCTACAATATATCTAATAGCATTGGTTGGGTGACAACCCACTCCAGCAAGGAACGGATGCTGAATTACCTTAAAGACTACTTTGAAAGAGGGATGCTAAATGTGTATTCCACTGATTGTATTGATGAAATGAAGGGTATTGTTAGGGATAATGGCACGATTGCCGCTGCTGGCAGGGCAAAAGATGACAGAGTTATCGCTTCAGCACTGGCTGCGGCTGCTTATGCAGAGCAAATTCAGCCCCGTTTGATTCAAATGCGCCTCACAAGAGACAAAAAACAGGTCGAACCTGATGAAAGTGACAGCGCAAGTGGTCAACAAGTGCAGAAACAAGTGTCAAGTTACCTAAAAGCACTGGGTTTTTGATGAAATTCCTCACAAAACAGCAGATTATTGACAGAATTAGTGCAATGTATCTGAATAGAAACCGTGGATTTACGATGTATCAATTTACGGACTTTGCAGAGATTGATTACGCCCATTTTCGCCGTGTTTACAAGCAAGAACTGCCAATGACCGAATCCATCCAGCGGAAACTGTCACGCGCACTGACTGCACTGGAAAATGGAGAGGCTGGCCCACGCCGAGATATCGCTGGAAGGAAAAGTGTGGGCTATCACCGCAAGGAAGAGCAGCGTCCAGCAATGGCTAGAAGCATGGGATTGCAAAGTGTAGGTGGAGAAATAAAGATGCGTATTGGAATTGTAAACAAATACTCATTTAATCATAAGAAAATACTTAAATAGGAGAGCAAAATGGCTGTTTTAAAGGATTACAAGTGCCCTGTGCATGGTTTTTTTGAATCGAATGAGGCCGTATGTCCTGCTGGCTGTTCTGACGTTTCTGTTGTATTTTTGAAGCCTATTGGTGTAAAAAGCGATAAAACCAAGCATAATGACAGCACTCTGAAGAGTTTGGCGAAGGATTTTAAGATGGGTGATATTAAATCAACCAGAGAAGGTGAAGCGCAGCCGCCGCGCTACGCAACGCCGAATAATCCTTTTGCTCCGCGTTGGGGTTCGCCTGCTGAAGTTGGAAATTACAATCTGAAACCTGTTAATGGTGAAATGGTTTCAGGTATGCAGGCCGTAAAAGGAAGTGGGCAATCACTTACTGGCCCTAAAGTTGGCTCTTACATGGCCGACCATGAAGGATTGAAAATTCAAAAATGAGAATCCCAAAAGAACCTGTTGATCGGCAGGCTTTTTATTCTGACCTGCTGCAAAAATGTTTGGTATCACAAAATGAGCGCATGGCGAATTACTCAACCTTGCGCTCTTATTATTTGCATGGCGCAGGTCAAAGCGAATCTCCGGCGCATTTCAATAAAATTTATCCGCATATTGACCAGTTATCTGCTTTTATGTATTCCGCAGATACGACGCGGTTTTCAATCAATATCGGTGCTGCTGAATCCAAGTCTTATCACAAGATGATTCCTGCCCTGACCAGGGCGCTGCATGACTACTGGCTTAATAGCAATGCAGATCAAGTGTTTGGTCAGGCACTGAATTGGGCGCTTTGCTATAACAGTGCTTTTGTAAAACTGATCTGGCGCAACGGTATTCATCCTTACATGGTTGAGCCTGGTGTCTTTGGTGTGCTGCGAGAAGATACTCCATACACGGATCGCCAAGAGGCGATGGTGCAGGAATACTTCATGACAAAGAGCGAGTTATATTCCCGCCTTTACTCGCACCCAAACCGTGATGACATTATCAGCCGCATTGCATTGGCAGAACAAAACACCAAGGAATATCCAGAGGGTGTTGAGCGACTTGTAACCTCTGCAATCAGCCCGACCATTTACGGTAACGTGCAAATGAGTCTTGCTGGCACAAATACTTATGTGCCTCGCATTGGTGAACCCACGGTAAAAATGTATGAGTTGTGGGTTTTTGATGACGAGATCAATGACTACATCTGCGTCACCATTGCTGACCCGCAAGTATTTATTTATGACCGTCCTGCGGAAAGTCTTTTCCTCAAGGGTGAGCAGCCGTTTGTGCAAATCTGCCCGTCACCACAGTATGACTACTATTGGGGCCAGTCTGAAGTGCAGAGACTGGTGTTTCTGCAAGACATGAGGAACAAGCGCACAGGCCAGATTCTTGAACTGCTGGACAAACAGGTAAACCCGCCCAAAGCCATGATGGGCTTTACGGGTATTCTGGATGAAAAGAATTTTGCCCTGAATCGCGCTGGCGGCATGATTGCTTCAGACATGCCAAACGCCAAGGTGGAAGAGTTTTCACCCAACATCCCAAATGACTTGTTCCGAGAGATCGGCGCAATCGACGGGATGTTTGAAGAAGCATCCGGCATTGTCTCTGTGCTTCAAGGTCGAGGCGAAACTGGCGTTCGTTCTGCCGGACATGCAAGTCAGCTTGCCCGTCTAGGCTCTAGCCGCGCCAAGAAACGCGCTATGGTTGTTGAGGATAGCCTAGAGAAAGTAGCTACCCTCTACCTGCGAATGATGCAGGTGTATGACGATACTGCGTATGTTGACACTGATGGTAATAAGTTTATTGCTGCACAGTTTACTCCGAACTTTGTAGTGAAAGTGGACGCTCACTCTAATAGCCCGATCTTTATGGAAGATATGCGGGAGTTGGCGTTTAATCTGTTCAACGCCGGTGCGATTACTAAGAGCCGACTGATTGACCTGATGGATGTTCCGATGAAGGAAATGCTCATCGAGGACATTAAACGGGCTGAGAAGATGGCTGCTGAACAGGCTGCACAGCAGGCGGCTGCGGCACCTGCGCCGCAAACACCTGCGGGGCCAGAAACCCCGCAAAATCTTGATGTTACGGGCGAACTTAGCCCTCAACAACTAAAGGCGGTAGCATGAACCAGAACTCAGGATCAATGAACAGTCAGTCAATGATTCGCTCTGGAGATCAGCCCAGGGTAACGCAACGCGATATCAGTGAATCCAAGGCACCACCATCCATGAGCTACGTTCGTTACCAGCCTCGCGGAGCAAGTGTGCGGAACAACTCTTCCCGTAGCGGCTCAAGAAGTTAGTTAGCATTTACTTGACTTTTTAGAATAATGGCGTTTCACTACGGAAAACAGGAGTAGTTTATGGCTGTAAATAATCAAGAAGTAATGGACATGATGAAACAGAGTAGCAAGGCGAAGAAAGACGCTGCTACTGATGTTGAAACTACGCCTATTTTTGAGCAGAACGAAACTACTGCACCGATGGCCTCCCCGATGAGTACGCCGGAGCCGAAGGCTGGTGAGCAAGAGAAGGCGCGACTTAACATAATGTTGGCCTTGGACATGCTGCAACAATCCATTGGCATGTTCCCTGAAAAATCTAAAGAAGCTAAGACGCTGGAAGATGTTGTGCGTAGCATCACGATGAGTTTTGGTGAGCGTGAGGCTGATACGCGGCAACTGATACCTGCTGAAATCCTGCAAATGATTCAAACTCTGCCGCAGGCTGGTGGTGCCTCGCCTGCGCAGAGGGAAATGGCAATGGCACCGGCTGCGGGTACTACCGCGCCCCCTCTTCCAATGTAAGGAGAATTTAATGGAACTCTTCAAGCCGAAAGGTGCGCTGCAACCCCGTCGTCCGACGGATAATTCGCAGCAAAACGGCCAGATCGTCAATACGCCTCGTTTTGAGCCGTTTGGCGGACTGGATAATGGGTCGAAAGTAGGCAAGCGAAATGGCATGACCATGAGCAAGCCTGGCGACACGAAAAAAGTTTACTAAGACTGAGATAAGGGGCTGATTATGAGTCTTGAAAACTACTCTCCCGAAGCAATCCAAGAACTCGCTGCGCTTTCCAAGCGACTTGCAGAAGATCCTGCTACTCGCAAGGATTACCTGCGGCTGGCAAAGAAGGTAATGCCTGATCTGCCAGTTCCTGAGATTGAAATGGAAGAAGCGGTTGATAAACGTGCATCTGCTGCCGAGGATCGGGTTCAGCAACTTGAAGCCAAACTGCGTCAGCGTGAAGTGCGTGAAGAACTCTCAAAACGACGCAATTCCTTAAAGGAAAAGGGCTACGCTCAATCCGATGAGGAAATTCAGGAGATTGAAAAGCTCATGACTGAAAAAGGGATTGCAAATCACGAAACTGCTGCCGACTACTTCCGGTATATGAAACAGTCCGCTGTTCCTACACCTGGTTATCCGCAGCCTGTGATGTCGCGTATGGATGTTAAAGGTTATATGAAAAATCCAGTGGGTGCTGCGCGTGAAAACGCGGCTCTGGCTCTTGCGGAACTTCGCAAGAATCCTAAACCTATTGGGCTGTAAGGGGCTTTTAAAACTTCGGAGGTAAATCATGCCTATTGGCGGCGGTATTCTTCCGGCTTCTGGTACTAATCAATACAACGAGCTGACCTACGTCACTCGCCGTGCGTTTATCCCGAAGCTGGTTGTTCAAATCTATAACTCTACGCCCCTGATGGCGGCGCTGATCGCTAACTCTCAGACTGCTTCTGGCGGTGTGTCGAGCGTGACGGTTCCGGTGCAGGGTTCGCAATTCGTGAACGCGCAATGGTCGGACTACTCCGGCTCTTTCGCTCAACCCTCGGTTCAACAGGGTGCGTATAACGCCGAATTTAACCTGAAACTGCTGGTTTCTCCGGTGCCGTTCCTCGGCATGGAGGGTGCCGTGCAGCAGGACTATGCAATCATCCCCCTGATCGAGGCTCGCATGAACGATGCGACCAACGTGATGATGGATTCGATGGCAACGGCCCTCTACACCAACACCACGAACAACCAGCAATTCATTGGTCTGCCTGCCGCCGTTGATGATGGCACTGGCACGGCAACCTACGGCAACATCAACCGTTCCACGAACACCTGGTGGAAGTCGAAGCAGTATGCTGCTGGCTCGGTCAACCCGACCCGTCAGAACGTGCTGCAATACATCAGCGGCACCGTGAAAAACGGCGCTGAAGTTCCGACCTTTGGTGTTTGCGGCTTCGGCACTTGGACGCTGCTGGCTCAAGACTACGTTGGTCAAGAGCAATACATGATTACCCCCGGCTCCGGTTTTGATGGTGAAGCCAACGGCCCCCAGGCTGCTTTCCGCGCCCTGATGGTTGCCGGTGTGCCGATCTATCCTGATCCGTATTGCCCGGAAGGAACGCTCTACCTGCTGAACACGAACTATATGTCCATGTATATCCATGAACAGGCTTCGTTTGCGTTCACTGGCTTTGAGTCCACCCTGCCGAACTTCCAGATTGGTTACGTTGGTGCCGTGCTGATGATTGCTGAACTCGTCAACACGAAACCGAAGGCCATGACGAAAGTTACCGGCTATAACTCTCTGAGCCTGTAAGGAGAAACAAACATGGCACTTGCTACTAACAAGATCATTCTTGCCGGTGCAACCACCAATACTGCTGGCGCTTACTTCCAGACCGTTACTGTAACGGCTGTGGATTCTGGCAACGGCACAGTGGTTCCTGCCGGTATTTATGTAATGTTTCCCTCGGCCAACGTCACTGTGCTTGCTAACAACGGTAGCTCCAACGCTACTGTGATGGCTGCAAACACTGGCGGCGTGGTCATTTCGGACGGCGTGAACGTCTACGTGAAGAACAGCAGCGGTAACGCAAACGTGACCATGCTGGACATTAACGGCGGTCAAGCTGCTGGCGAAACTTACGCCTAAGGAGGGGTCATGGACGCAAATGCAGTAGGACGTTCATACCCGGATGAGTTTGGCAACTATCGACTGGCATCGCAAACGGGCGTAAGCCTGGCTGCGACTGGCGATGTTGCCACTCTCGTTCCTCAAGAGGCATCGAAATACATTGTTCGTCGTGTAACGCTGTCAAACTTCAGCGGCGCAGCGTCTAACGCTAACGTCGCGCTGTATCCTGCTGCGGGAGGCACCGGCACTGCCGTTGCTAACGCGCAGGTGACTTCTGGTGCTACGGCAAACACGAGTTTCGTTGATCTCACTTTGAGTGCATCGGGTAATACCACGGTATTGACTGCCAAACCGCTGTATCTGCGGCTGGTTGCAAATACCAATGCTGTTACCTGTGACGTTGCCGTTTATGGGGATATTGTTACGCTATGACCGTTTATGTCCGCAACAACAGTCAGGATACGCTTTCTGACAGCTTTGATGGAGTTAAATACGACTTCATTCCTGGCAAAGAGATAGAACTGCCTGAAGTGGCGGCAAAGCATATTTTCGGTTATGACGATGACAATAAGGAACCCTACTTGGTTAGGCTCGGCTGGATGAAGATGAGCAATGAGTTTGATGCTGCAATGCAAAAACTCTGCAAGTTTTCGTTTTCAAAAGAGCCTTCCAAGCCAGTCCACTTGTCAGCCCCTGTGGTGGAGCGAGTAGCCGCCCCTATGCCTAAAGCAAAGGGAGCGGCGAAAGTTTCAGCAATAAATGAGTAAACATGGCTCAGACTTTATCGGGTTACATTACGCAAACCCGTCGTTTGTTGCATGACGTTAATGGCAATTTTTGGACTGATGCTGAATTAACGGATTACATTAACGATGGTAGAAACACCCTTGTCCGTGATACGGGGTGTAACCGTGTTCTTCAAAGTTATACAGTTCCTTCAGGCGTTGAAACAGTAGATTTTTCTGTTCTGCCGGAAGGCACAAACACGATTGATGTAATTAACGTCAATCTGTATTGGGGTAACTCCCGTATTCCTCTGTATTACCTTGCCTGGACTGACTTTAACGCACAGTTGCGTTACTGGCAGAACTACACTGGCAGGCCGATTGCATACTCTATGTATGGCCCCAAGAAGCTGTTTATTGGGCCGACTCCAGATCAAACCTACGTGATGGAGTTTGATACCGTAGTTGAGGTTGATCCAATGGTTACTGGCGCAGAGGTTGAGGTGCTTGCCGCACCGTTTACTGAGGCCGTGCCATTCTATGCCGCATATATTGCCAAGTATCAGGAGCAATCGTATGGTGAGGCAGAGATATTCAACCAAGAATACAATAAGCATGTGCGCGAGATTCTAAGCAATACATTCACACGCAGGCTACCCACACCTTATGTAGCGGGGTACTAAATGGCTGCGGTTGAGCAGAAAAAGAATTACGCCGTAGTAAAAGACTTCAAGGGCGTAAACACCAAAAACAATCGCACCGTTATTGATAATGGCGAGTTTTCCTGGATGGAAAACGCCATGCCGATTGGCTACGGCAATATCAAGATTCTGAACGCAGCCAGCCAGCTTGCCAATGTCACGTTTGCAAATACCGTGACATATATGACCAGTGTAAACATCAATAACACTGAGTATATATTGGCATTTGAGGACAATGGCCGCGCACAGTATGTGAACGTAGGCACAGGTTCTGTTGGTAACATTGCAAATGCAGGAACATTCTCAAACACTGGCGTTATGGCAACGCAGTGGAAGAATGAACGCGCCCTGATTATTGATCCTAACAACGGATACAAGACTTGGGATGGCACTGACCTGCATGACATTGGTAGCGTCAATTCCATTACCATCAATAACGGCGGCTCTGGATACGCCGCAAATACTACCGTAACCTTTGGCGCTCCTAACCAGGCCAACGGAATACAGGCTACTGGTGAGGTTGTTGTAACAGCTAATGCAGTCTCAGAGATTGTAGTTACGGAGGCCGGAACCGGCTACACAAGTGCCCCGACAGTCACCATTACTGGCTCTGGTAGCAATGCCAATGTAACTTGCACGATCCTAGACCAAAACGGTATTGATGTAGCAACTTTCTCAGGACGCTCATGGATTGCTGATGGTAGGACTGTGTTTTACTCGGCGGCTGATACGTTCAACGATTTCTACAACGTATCTGCTGGATTCCTGACCATCACAGACTCTACGCTTCGCACAGACATTATCAGGATTCTGTCTGCAAACAACTTCCTGTATGTGTTTGGTGAGGATTCAATCAACGTATTTTCAGACGTTCGCATTGATCCTGCTACTGGCGTATCTTTGTTTACCAACACAAACGTATCTGCGTCTATTGGCACAAAGCTAAACCACGCAATATTCCCGTATTTTCGTTCAATCCTGTTTATGAACGAGTATGGAGTTTATGCGTTGGTAGGTTCCACTACGACAAAGATTAGCGATCCGCTTGACGGAATCTTCCCTCTGATTGACTTCAATACTGAGGTTAATGGAGGACAGTGCCTGATAAACAATATTTTGTGTGCCGTATGGAATTTTAAATACGACAACAATGGAACAGATGAGTGGATACAGGCTGTGTTTTTCGAGAGAAAGTGGTTTTTCTCTAACCAGCTTACTAATGGTTTTTTCATAACCAATGCGTTTGATGACAACATACTGAACGCTTATTCCACAACAGGAACAGACCTTCATCGCCTTTATTACGACGATACAACTGGCGTAGATGTTTTGATAGAAACTGCATTGATGCCAATGGGCGATCCAATCAGGGATAAGCAGGCATTAAAGATTGGTATTGAGGCTACACTTGGCAATCTTCCTGTTGTAATGGTTGGTTATGTAGATTCTGAGTCGGCACAGTCACCACCTATTGTCTTTGCAAACTCGACGCAATGGATAAATAACAGTCTTGCGTCTATTAACTGGATTAACAATAGTTCTAATGTTGTTATATGGACGAATAGTGTTAATCCAGGTGCCGGTTATTATCTGTATCGTTCTGACGCAAAAATGTATGGCAAATATCTTGGCATGACGATTACTGCAAACGCAACTCCATTTACGATCAGCGGATTGCAATACGAACACGAATTGAGAGCGAGGTTCTAATCATGGCACTTCCCGTAGTTATTCCGAATACTTTTGCTAACGCAAACGCAAGCATACCCCTTAGTCAGCTTGACAATAACTTTAGCACCGTTGCTGTTGCCATCAATGGCATGGCAAATGGCGCTGAATCGCTGTCGAACGTAAACATTACTGGCGGCTCGATTGCTAATGCAAGTCTGTCAAACGTATCCATTAGTAGCGGCAATGTCACGATTAACGTAGCTAATGTTACGACGCTAGACGCTACTAACGTAGAAGTCACCAATATCAAGGCCAAGGATGGCACGGCCTCTGCGACGATTGCAGACAGCACTGGTGTAATGACGATTGGATCGTCCGTCCTGACCACCACCGACATCAACGGCGGCACGATAGACAACACATCCATTGGCGCAACAACACCGAATACTGGTGCGTTTACGACGCTCACTACATCTTCCACGGTCACTTTAAACGGCGGCACCGCCAACGGCGTGGCCTACCTTGATGGCTCCAAAGTCCTGACCACGGGCAGTGCGCTGGTGTTTGATGGAACGAGTCTGGGTGTTGGGACGAGTTCGCCAAGTTATAAACTTCACGTTTCTGGTTCTGGTTCTGTTGTTGGTGTTGGAAACATTGGAACCGAACTAAAACTTCAGAACGCTGCTACTGTTTCTGATGCCGGTAGCGGAAGTGGATTTGCTTCTGATGGTAGTGCTTGTTCTATTGGTGCTTGGGCTGGGCCGATTACTTTTTATTCTGGCAACAATGGAAGCACAAAACTAGAACGCGCCCGTATCGACTCCTCCGGTAACGTAGGGATTGGTGGCTCCCCATCAACAGCAACAAGAACAACAGTTCAAAATTGTGGTTCGCCTGTTGGATATTGGGTGTCTTCTGGCGTTATGCAACTGCAAGCAAATGCTGTTTATAACAGCGGAGATAAATTTGTTGGTACTGGATACGCACTTTATTACGCACAAGACCCTAGCGCCGGCGCTCACGTATGGTCTACGAGTTCAGCCTCCGGCACAGCGGGAAATGCAGTCACTTACACAGAACGCATGCGTATCGACTCCTCCGGTAACGTAGGGATTGGGACGGGTTCGCCAATCAGCACGGCCAAAGTCTCAATTAAACAACAATCTGGTGGCACCACTGGTTCAACTCAACTACATCTTGAACAATATAATGTTACAGACGGTTATGGCTTGAAATGTGATGCTGTTGATGGCGATTTGACGTTTTCTAGGTATTCAAGCGGGTCGTATACAGAACGGATGCGTATCACCGCCTCCGGCGCAGTGCTGGCAGGGACTACTTCAGCATCAATCAGCAGTTCTGGCCTCAAATACGAGGGGGCAAATGGCGCATTGCTTATAGTGAGAGATGGGGCAACTCCACAGGCTGTTAATAGGCTTACTGATGACGGAAACTTAATTGAGTTCTATCAGGCTTCATCGCTTGAAGGAACAATCTCTGTAAGCGGAACGACTGTCTCATACAACGGCGGTCATTTAGCGCGTTGGTCGCAAACGACAGACAACACCCGCATCCCGCTGGTTAAAGGCACCGTAATGTCTAACCTTGACCAAATGGCTAATTGGGATGGTCAAGCAAATGAGCAGCTAAACTGCATGAAGGTTTCTGATGTCGAAGGCGATGTAAATGTTGCCGGTGTTTTTGTTAATTGGGATAACGATGATGACGAGTTTACTAATGACATGAATATTGCCATGACAGGTGACATGATTATCCGTATTGCTCAAGGAACTGTGGTGCAGCGCGGTGACTTGCTAATGTCTGCTGGTGATGGAACTGCAAAGCCTCAAGGTGACGATATTGTGCGCTCCAAGACTGTAGCCAAAGTCACATCGACCCATATTACTTGCACATACGATGACGGTTCTTACTG
>Ga0255189_1000151_pt1 | contig 10599 bp, 10 predicted proteins | sample Miss_Cont_RepC_8_FD_183620 | JGI IMG/M metagenome (GOLD analysis project Ga0255189, IMG submission 183620) | Freshwater microbial communities from Mississippi River, Louisiana, United States - Miss_Cont_RepC_8h | ecosystem: Environmental > Aquatic > Freshwater > River | place: USA: Louisiana...
CAACACGTGCTCTTGAAATTCAAGCACCATCTGTTGTGCAACGCCAACCAGTTAAAGAACCAATGCAAACTGGTATTAAAGCAATTGACTCAATGACTGCAATCGGCCGCGGTCAACGTCAGTTGATTATTGGTGATCGCCAGACTGGTAAGACTGCAATTGCAGTCGACACAATTATTAACCAATTGGAGAACTGGAAGAGCGGGGATCCAAAAAAGCAGGTTAAATGTATTTATGTTGCGATCGGACAAAAGGGTTCAACTATTGCATCTGTTAAGGGTGCATTAGAGGCAGCAGGTGCGATGGAGTACACAACAATTGTGGCTGCTCCTGCATCTGATCCAGCTGGATTTAAATACTTAGCGCCATACACCGGCTCTTCAATTGGTCAGCACTGGATGTATAAAGGTCAACATGTATTAATTATTTTTGATGATCTTTCTAAACAAGCAGAGGCTTATCGTTCTGTATCGCTTTTGCTAAGGCGCCCACCGGGTCGCGAGGCATACCCTGGCGATGTTTTCTATTTACACTCTCGTTTACTAGAACGATGTGCAAAGTTATCTGATGATTTAGGTGGCGGTTCTATGACTGGCTTACCAATTATCGAAACAAAAGGAAATGACGTTTCGGCATTTATTCCAACTAACGTAATTTCGATTACTGATGGTCAGTGCTTCCTAGAGACTGATTTATTTAACGCAGGTGTTCGTCCTGCGATTAACGTTGGTATTTCAGTATCTCGTGTAGGTGGATCGGCACAAACTAAGGCGATTAAAAAAATTGCTGGACGTCTTCGTCTTGATCTTGCGCAGTACCGTGAATTAGAAGCTTTCGCAGCTTTTGGTTCAGATCTTGATGCTGCATCTAAAGCACAGCTAGAGCGTGGTGCACGAATGGTTGAACTATTAAAGCAAGGCCAGTACTCCCCATTCTCAGTTGAGCGCCAAGCGGCATCAATTTGGGCAGGAACTACCGGCAAAATGGATTCAATTCCAGTTGCAGATATTCGCCGATTTGAAGCAGAGTTCTTAGATTTCATCGCTCGTGAGCGTAAGCAAATCTTTGATGTAATTTCGGCAACTAAAGAGTTATCTGATGACACAGTTAAATCTTTGGAAGAGGCAATTACAACATTTAAAACTCAATTTAAATCCTCCGTAGCACCAGCTGTAAATGAGAAAAAAGCTGATGCGCTAGCTGGTGAAGATAATGAGCAAATCACTCGTCAAGTACCGGCAATAAAGCGATAAGAAAAGAGAACTAGGAAAAAATGGGTGCCCAACTTCGAATTTATCGCCGCCGTATGCGGTCGGTAAAGGCGACTAAGAAGATAACCAAGGCGATGGAGCTAATTTCAGCATCCCGCATTGTTAAGGCGCAACAAAAAGTTGCCGCCTCATCTCCTTATGCCAACGAGTTAACCCGGGCAGTTTCAGCTGTTGCCTCCCTTTCTAGTACCAACCATCCATTAACTACTGCATCTGCTAATCCAAAGCGAGCTGCAGTATTAATTATTACCGCAGACCGCGGAATGGCCGGCGCCTACTCAAATGCAGCGATTAAAGAGGGTGATCAATTAGTTGCACTCTTGCAATCTAGAGGGCTTGAGGTAAATCCATATTTAGTAGGAAGAAAGGGAATTAACTTCTATAAGTTTAGAAATCGAAAGATTACTGCTTCTTGGAGTGGATTCTCAGATAACCCAACATATGCTCATGCCAAAGAGGTCTCTGATTCATTAATCAATGCATTCTTAGCTGATGCACAAACAGATTCAAATGGCGTTGATGAATTACATATTATTTATACCGAGTTTAAGTCAATGATTACCCAAACCCCAGATGCAAAGCGAATGTTGCCACTTGAGGTTGTGGAATCAACTGGACCGGCAGTTATCTTGCCGATGTATGAATTCGAACCTAATGCTGGTGAGGTGCTTAATGCATTACTACCTCGCTATATCCAGGCTCGAGTATTTAACGCGATGCTTCAATCTGCAGCAAGTGAGCATGCAGCTAGACGTCGTGCTATGAAATCAGCAACTGACAATGCTGATGAATTAATTAAGTCGTTAACCCGACTTGCAAACGCGGCTCGTCAGGCCGAAATTACCCAAGAGATCAGTGAAATCGTAGGCGGCGCAGATGCGCTCGCCTCAGCTAGCGCAGGGAGCGAATAATGTCAGTCAAAACAGCAACTGGAAGAGTTGCCCGTGTAATTGGACCGGTAGTGGATATTGAATTTCCAGCCGATGCGATGCCGGCCATCTTTAACGCACTAAATATTGATGTCACATTGGGGGGTGAGACCAAGAAGTTAACACTTGAGGTCGCCCAACACATTGGTGACAACTTAGTCCGCGCGATCTCTATGCAACCAACTGACGGCATGGTTCGTGGTTCAACAGTTACCGATACTGGAAGTGCGATCTCAGTTCCAGTAGGAGATGTAACTAAGGGGCATGTATTTAACACCTTGGGTGAATCATTAGATGTGCCAACTGCTTCATTAGATATCAAAGAGCGATGGCCGATCCACCGAACAGCTCCAGCATTTGATCAACTTGAATCAAAGACTGAGATGTTTGAAACTGGAATTAAAGTTATTGATCTTCTTACTCCTTACGTAAAGGGTGGAAAGATCGGATTATTTGGTGGTGCAGGTGTTGGTAAGACTGTGCTTATCCAAGAGATGATTTATCGCGTAGCAGAAAACTTTGGTGGTGTTTCTGTATTCGCAGGAGTTGGTGAGCGTACTCGTGAGGGTAATGACTTATTCCTTGAAATGACTGAAACTGGAGTTATTAACAAAACCGCATTGGTCTTCGGACAAATGGATGAGCCACCTGGAACCCGTCTTCGTGTTGCACTATCTGCGCTAACCATGGCTGAGTACTTCCGTGATGTGCAGAAGCAGGATGTGTTGTTGTTCATCGACAACATCTTCCGCTTTACCCAAGCAGGCTCTGAGGTATCAACACTTCTTGGTCGTATGCCATCTGCCGTTGGTTACCAACCAACACTTGCCGATGAGATGGGTCAGTTGCAGGAGCGAATTACCTCAACTCGTGGTCACTCAATTACCTCGATGCAGGCAATTTATGTTCCAGCAGATGACATCACCGACCCAGCTCCACACACAACCTTCGCTCACTTGGATGCAACAACTGTGTTGTCTCGTCCAATCTCTGAGCTTGGTATTTATCCTGCGGTAGATCCACTTGATTCAACCTCTCGTATTTTGGATCCTCGCTATATTGGCGAGCACCATTTCCGAGTTGCAAACCGAATCAAGCAAATTCTGCAGCGCTACAAAGATTTGCAAGACATCATTGCAATCTTGGGTATTGATGAACTTTCTGAAGAGGATCGAATCCTGGTAGGAAGAGCTCGTCGTATTCAAAGATTCTTATCCCAAAATACTTTCGTGGCCAAGGTCTTTACCGGTCTTGATGGTTCATTTGTTCCGCTAACTGAAACAATCGCAGCATTTGAAGCGCTCGCTGATGGTAAGTATGACCATGTACCTGAGCAAGCATTCTTCATGTGCGGTGGTCTTGATGATGTTGAGCGCAAAGCAGCAGAGTTGGCGAAGTCATAACAAATGCTAAAAGTTGAGGTAGTTACCCCAGAGAAGCGGGTGTGGAGCGGAGAAGCAAAGATGGTTTCTGCTCGCACATTGGAAGGAGATCTTGGCGTTCTGCCAGGACATGCACCACTTCTTGGGGTACTTGCCGATGGAACTGTCTCAGTTAAAGCTGCAGATGGTTCAGTAAATGAGTTTGTGATTAATGGTGGTTTTATTTCAGTTTCAAATAACCGAGTTTCAATTTTGGGTGAGGCAGAAGTAGTTACAAACTAGTTTTTTATCTGTGCTCAGTTTCAATAATTCTTACCGTCTTAGATCTGCCTCTAACAACTAATGAGTGTGAAACTGCGCCAAAAGCATTATGGCGAACTCCTCTTAACAACTCACCATCTGTAATTCCAGTGGCAGAGAAGAAAACATCATCTGATGCAACTAAGTCATTGGTTGAATAAATTTTAGAAAGATCATGTCCTGCAGCTTTTGCAGATTGTTTTTCACTTTCACTTTGCGGCATCAACTGTCCTTGAATTACCCCACCTAGAGCTCGCATTGCAGCGGCGGTAATTACACCTTCAGGCGTGCCACCAATTCCCATCAAAATATCAATTCCCGTTCCAATTCTTGCTGTCTCAATTGCAGCAGCAACATCACCATCTCTAATTAATCGAATTCGAGCACCTGCTTGTCGTAGATCTTTGAGCAGCTGCGCATGACGTGGGCGATCAAGGACAATCACTGTAATTTCTGAAACATCCACACCCTTAGCCTTTGCAACTCTTCTAACATTTTCACCAGCTGGTGCGGTGATATCAATTACTGATGCACCCTCTGCTCCAGTAACAATTTTGTTCATATAAAAAGCACCTTTCGGATCAAACATGGTGCCACGAGGTGCTAATGCAATAACACTTACTGCACCATTTAATCCATTAGAGGTTAATGTGGTGCCATCAATTGGATCAACTGCAACATCACATGCAGGCCCACTGCCATTACCAACCGCTTCACCGTTATGAAGCATCGGGGCATTATCTTTTTCACCCTCACCAATAACAATTACACCTGACATATCAACGGTATTAATCATCTTTCGCATGGCAGCAACAGCTGCGCCATCAGCTGCATCTTTATCGCCGCGTCCAACCCAAGTGGATGCTGCAAGGGCGGCGGTTTCTGTAACTCTTACTAACTCAAGAGCTAAGTTGCGATCTGGAAAATTAAGTTCGACTGACATCTGCACCTAACGATTGGAGTTGAGCGGGAAAGTCTGGATAACCACGATCAATGTGGAAAGCATCCTCAATAATAGTCACACCATCACTGACTAAGGCGGCCAACACCAAGCCAGCGCCAGCACGAATGTCAGTTGCAGCTACCGGGGCAGCAGAAAGCTGCTTGATTCCAGTAATTGCGGCATGGTGGCCATCTACTTGAATTTTGGCGCCTAGTCGCAATAACTCATTAACAAACATAAATCTTCCCTCAAAAACATTTTCGGTAACTATGGATGTTCCCTCTGCAATTGCATTTAAAGTAATAACCATTGGCTGTAAATCGGTTGGAAAGCCTGGGTAGGGAAGTGTTGCAACATCAACTGCAATTGGTCTCTTATCCATCTTTACTCTAAAACCATTTTTTGTTGTGGTAACAACTGCGCCGGCCTCGACTAATTTATCTAATGGCAACTCTAAGTGATCTGCTCTGCCATTTTCAATTGTGATATCGCCTTGGGTCATCGCTGCTGCAAATGCCCAAGTGCCAGAGACAATTCGATCTGCCAAGGTTGCATGAGTTGTTGGAGTTAATTTACTTACCCCTTCAATAGTAATTGTGTGGCTACCTAAGCCAGATATTTTTGCGCCCATCGAAATTAAGAATTCACCAAGATCTACTACATCTGGCTCTCTAGCTGCATTATCAATAACTGTGGTGCCAGTTGCCAAGGTGGCTGCGGTCATAATATTTTCGGTAGCGCCAACACTTGGAAACTCAAGTGTTATATTCGCACCTTTTAAACCAGCCGGTGCTCTAGCAATAATAAAACCATGTTCAGATGTAACCTCAGCACCCATCTCAGTCAATCCATTAATATGAAAATCTAATCCTCGTGAACCAATCGCATCTCCGCCGGGTAGTGCAACCTCTGCTACCAACTCCCTAGCAATTAATGGCCCTAACACATTAATGGATGCCCGCATCTTTCTAACCATGTCGTAATCAGCTCGATGACCAAGTTTTTGTGGAACATCAATTAGTACTTCATTGCTAACTCTTTTAATATCGACTTGGCACCCTAGTCTGGTTAACAACTCAGCCATATATTCAACATCGGCAATCGCCGGCAGATTTGTAATTTTAGAACGGCCTGGAGCTAGCAAAGTCGCTGCCATTAATTTAAGTGCTGAGTTTTTTGCCCCAGAAACGCGAACTGTGCCAACTAATTTGGCACCTCCAACTACTCGCAAGCGTTCCATAATTCCCCATTGTAATTGCTTGGGGTAGGGTGAGGTCATGGTCAACTTAACCCGCATTTACACAAAAACTGGCGATGATGGCACAACCTCACTCGGAGATATGAGCCGGACTTCAAAAAATGATCCACGACTTGAGGCATACGCCACCGTTGATGAAGCAAACTCATCAATCGGTGTTGTGTTGGCAATGGGTGATATCAAAGATGAAGGTATCAAGAAGTTGTTAATTCGAATTCAAAATGATTTATTTGATGTTGGCGCAGATCTTTGTACACCAGTTGTTGATAATCCAGCATCAGAACCACTTCGAGTTTTAGAGTCGCAAATTGATTATTTAGAAAACCAGATTGATCACTACAACGAAAGTTTGCAGCCACTTCGCTCATTTGTACTTCCTTCTGGCACACCCGCTGCAGCGCTAATGCATGTGGCAAGAACTGTAACCAGAAGGGCAGAGCGCACTACCTGGCATGCAATCCATGCCTTCGGTGGCGGCGTAAACCCAATAACAGCAAAGTATTTAAATCGCCTATCAGATTTATTATTTGTATTAGCAAGATTTGTTAATAAAGATGAAGGCGATCAGCTTTGGGTGCCAGGCGCAAACCGCTAAGAATTTAAAGTTGCTTTAGCAATCTTTAAATCTTTTTCAAAAACTAAAATCTTTGGTCCAGTTTTAGTCTGAGATAGAGTGGCTTTTATCCCAACTGAAAGTAATTTCTGCCGCAGCATCTCACCTTCAATATGATTTTTTGGCGAGGCAGCAACTTTTAACAATCCATACTCGTCCTCATCTCCAATTTTTTTAGCACGTTCAACAACCGACTTATTGTTGGAAAATGCCCATTTTAAAATTAGCGCCATTACTCCTACGATTAAAAAGCCAGAAAGAGATATCAGATAAAGCCCATTATTAATCCCGCCGAGCAATTACAAACCTCCTAAAAACTTATCTAATTGGTGTGTAGATATTTGCTGGAAACTTTTCATCAGTGCCAGATTTATGACAAATCGCAGAGATCCCACCAACTGAAATTCCATTTCGAGCAGGGCCTGCAATTGTTTGGCCAGAGTTGGGATCTAAGACAGATGGACCATAAAGTGGTTCATCACTTACTAAAATTATATTTGCATAAGTCTTTGCAGAAAGTGGACCATATAACGTCCTAAGTTTTCCTAGAGTCACCTTCTTACTCGCATCATTAGGATCAACGCCATAAACAGTTGATTTAATCTCCCACCATTCGCAACGATAATCGGCTGCCACAATTACAGCTCCACATGCATTTAATTCACACTTTTTAACAATCTCTGCTAACCCAGCCTTAGCTGAAATCAAACCCAACAATTCTTTACTAGTTGGAATCTTTGCATAAATTCCCTTATTAGCTGTGAAGCGAACCGGCGGCCAAACTGGTGAAGGTGACGGAATTGGCGTAGCAGTTTTCTTAACTTTCTTTTTACTTACAGGTTTTTTGGTGGGCTTTTTTGTTGTCGATGAAGCTGTTGGTTTTGCTGTTGCACTCTTTGAAACCGCAGGGCTTGCTTTTGTACTCGAACTTGCCTTAGGAGTTGGTGAGGCTGCATATGAAGATGAAAGTAGGAGAGATGAAGCAGTAATTGCTGCAATTAGTAGACTTTTCTTCACTCTCTGCTCCATTTAAATTTCTTGATGGCAAGGAGTAGGCCTAAAATTAACCAAATAGTTAGAACCAAGGCAGTTTTACCAATCTCCCAGCTACCTGCAACCTCTTGTGTTGCAAAATCTTCAGGCAAAAAAACCGAGCGCATTCCTTGAGTTAACCATTTCAATGGAAATAGCGCAGCAAATTGCTGCATCCAAGATGGCAGTGATGTGAAGACAAAAAACACACCACTAAAAAACTGCAAGATAATCACAATTGGTGAGACCACCGCTGATGCACCACGACCACTTTTGGGCACAATTGAAAATGCGATTCCCAGAATCGTTGAGCATGCACTACCTAGTAAAACAAGCCAAGTGAAGTTCCACCAAAGATTAGCTTGGGTTGGCAGATTTAGATCAAAGACAACTGATCCAAAAAATAATAGTAAGGCGGTTTGGATAATCATTAAAAAGGTTACGAGCAAAGCTTTGCCTATGAAGTATGAAGAGACTGACATTGGTGTGCCACGTAAGCGCTTTAAGGTTCCATCATCTCGCTCCATTGGAATTGTGATCGCAAGTTGTTGAAAGCCGGTATTTACTAAACCGGACGCAATCATGCCAGCCACAAAGTATTGGCTAAAAGTTACGCCAGGAGCGATTGTGTCTTTAAATACTGTGCCAAAAATAAATAGCAATATCACTGGGAAAAACAATGTAAAGACAACAGACTCTCGTTGCCGTAAGAATTGCTTTAACTCTAGCCCACTTCTAAGTAAGCCGATACGAATAGTCTCAACTAGTGAGTTCATCTAAGCTCACCAATCATCTTTAAATAAATCTCTTCCAAGTTAGGTCTAAGCACTTCTAGCTCTGGAATTTGTCCATTAAAGCGTTGACTAAGTTTTAAAACCTCAGCTGTTGGATCTTGGGTGTGGATCTGATTTGTCACTCCATTTTCAAGCCAAGTTACCTTTGCTGGCGCATGGTTTCGACCACCAAGAGTTTGTGGGGTTGCTATCTCAAGAATTTTTCCGTTGTTTATTACGCCAACTCGATCAGCTAATGCTTGTGCTTCATCTAAGTAATGTGTGGTCAAAAGAATAGTTGTACCTTCTGCCTTTAATACTCTAATTAATTCCCAGAAAGATCTTCTCGCCTCTGGATCAAATCCAGTGGTTGGTTCATCTAGAAATAAAAGTTCTGGAGAGCCGATGATGCCGAGCGCAACATCAAGGCGACGACGTTGACCACCAGACAACTCACGAGCTTTTGCATTTAACTTTTCTCTTAATCCAACCTCATCAATTACCTGTTCAACATCTCTCGGATTTTCATAATAATTCGCATAATGTGAAATGGTTTCAAAAACAGATAAATCTGCCGCATCTGAAGTTGATTGCAAAACAATTCCGATTTGGTTTCGCCATCTTTGAGCCGCATTACCTTTAGTTGCAGGGTCAAACCCTAAGACACTTACATCCCCGTTACTTGCTTTGCGATAACCCTCAAGAATCTCAACTGTTGTTGTTTTACCAGCTCCATTGGGACCAAGGAGTGCGAATATCTCACCACGTTCAACAGTTAGATCGATGCCATCAACTGCAGTTTTTGCGCCATACTTTTTACTCAGCCCACGCACCTGTATTGCTGCATTAACGCTCATGGCGACATCCTGCCGTAATTGGTAATAAATACTTAATTTATTCGGGAGAATAATCCTGTGAGTCCACGTAAAGCTAAGCCCAAGCGCAAAGGCAAGAGAGATATAACTCATGATGATGAGCGGGAGTTATCCACATCAAATGAATCCATCGAAGAACATGATGATGGAATCTTTGTTGTAAGAAAAATTAGCGGCTCTTCTTCAAATAAACCATATCGATGTCCAGGTTGTGATCAGGTAATTCCAATGGCAACACCACATACAGTGGCGTGGCTAGAACATGATCAATCAGGTCGGCGCCATTGGCATAACATTTGTTGGAGCAAGCGAAATCTAAGAAAACCAAAGGTTGAGCGAACTAGAAGCGCTCCTAGATATTGAAATTTCTAGCGCGGAATATTTAAAATTGCATTTTCTAGTTATAGTTATCAAATGAGCAAAACTTTCACCGCAACCAACCCAGCCACCGGCCAAGCTGTTGGAAATCCAATTATTGAGCACAGTTTTGAAGAGGTTACCGCCGCCATAGCAGCTGCTGAAAAAATAAAAGCAAAGTTTGCCGCTACCTCTCCAACTCAAAGAGCTGCACTGCTTCATGCGATTGCTGATTCAATTGAATCTGAAAAAGAAGCTTTAGCTCAAATATCTCATTTAGAAACCGCACTGCCAATGGCCAGAGTTACTGGTGAGGTAATGCGAACTGTTATACAAATCCGCGCCTTTGCAGATCTAGTTAAAACTGGTGGACACCTGCTACCGATTATTGATTTAGCTGATCCAAATTTTCAACCAGTTGCTCGTCCTGATCTTCGTAAATCTCAACAACCATTGGGGGTTGTTTCGATATTTGCAGCATCAAACTTTCCATTAGCTTTTTCAGTTGCAGGTGGAGATAGCGCATCTGCATTGGCTGCTGGTTGCCCAGTTGTTGTTAAAGCTCATCCATCACATCCAAATACCTGCCAAGCAGTTTATGAAGCAATTATTAAAGCAATTACTGCGCAAGGATTACCAAAAGAGATTTTTTCATTAGTTCAGGGAGTAAACCCAGAGATAACCCATTGGTTAGCAAAGGACCCACTGATAACTGCAATCGGATTTACTGGCTCTGGTTTAGTTGGGAAGTTATTAATTAAATTAGCGCAAGAGCGCCCTGTTCCAATTCCAGTTTTTGCTGAGATGGGTTCTTTAAATCCAGTTTTCTTCACACCATCCGCATTAGCTGAAAAAGCAGATGAGTT
>Ga0255189_1000158_pt1 | contig 10378 bp, 9 predicted proteins | sample Miss_Cont_RepC_8_FD_183620 | JGI IMG/M metagenome (GOLD analysis project Ga0255189, IMG submission 183620) | Freshwater microbial communities from Mississippi River, Louisiana, United States - Miss_Cont_RepC_8h | ecosystem: Environmental > Aquatic > Freshwater > River | place: USA: Louisiana...
CTCCACTGAAGAAAATGCTCAGGGCGATACGGTTTACCATTTTCGTAGACACGAAAGATGGCGAAGTCCGTATTGTGACGAGGATAGGTGAAGTTATCAGGATCTCCCCCGAAAAACGCGATCTGTTCCTCGGGTGCAAAGACTAAACGGACATCCTTATGAACTTTGTAACCATAAATCCAGAACTCTCCTCCTTGATAAAGCCGAACAACCTGACAATCAAGGCCGGTCTTTTCGCTCATGGTCTTGGAAAGATTAGCCAGGGCTTCATCGCGCATCTTTGCCGCGCTTTTATCGTCTTGGCCAACCGTGACCCGATTGACCTCTCCGGTCACATTGGTCATCGTCATCAGGGTACGAAGCTCAAGGCCTTTCACTTGAATTTCTTGTGCTTGGGTTTGGGCATAAAAACCATTTTTAATATAGTCATTTTGAGGGCCAGAGACTTGCTGAATCGAGCCTCGTCCCACGTGATGGTTGGTCAAAACGAGACCATCTTTACTTACAAAACTTCCAGAGCCGCCGGGAAAGCGAACGCAGGACAAGCGGGCATGATCTAACCAAGCCTGATCGGGAGCAAACCCATATTTAGCTTTCATTTTGGCGGCAGGAATATTGTCAAAAGTCCACATGCCTTCTTCGGCATTCATACCAGAGACAAGCATTAAAGCAATTAAAGATAAGCGAAGGGTGCGGTTCATAAAGGACTCCTTGGATAGACTTTAAGATTCTCACTGATCAGGAAAAAAAGTAGGGCGATCCCTTTCAACGGCCCCAATCAAGGGGGTGAATGGATGGCGGTGCACCTAAAAAAGGGCATCTTTTTAGAGCCATTTAGAATTGATATTTAATCCTCAGGGTCAGCATACGAGGAGGGATCACGTGAGTGCCCCCAAAAACCGATAAGAAGTTGTAGAGTCCCTTTTTATCGAAGATATTAAGGGCGTCGATACTGATATCTAGGTTCTTTTTTTCAAATTCGGCCAGACGAAATCCAATACTCATATTCCAAATCGTTCGCGGTTTGATTCGATAGAGTGAGCCGAATGTGGAGTCATAGTCCTCTTCAATATAGGCGGCTCCAAAAGCATAGTCTGAACCTTGACCCTCCATCGGATCTCCGGCGACGAGACCTGAGTCATATCGACCCATTAATTGGATGTACGTACTCTCTTTTTGGTAGCGCAGACCAAAAACAGCGCTTAGTTTTTGATCGTGATCAATCAGAAACGCGGTGCCGGGAGCGTTTTCGGGTTCCTCGAGCATGAGACCCCCCGTCACGGGAGCCACAAAAATAGCTCGTGTTTTACCCAGGCTCAAAAAACTAGACCAGGTCTTGTAGCGCGCATCGAACCGAGCATTCCATCCCCGAAACTTACCCTTATCGACATGAATGGGAAATAAAATACCCGTGTTGAATAGTTGCTCGGAATCTGCACTGTTTGACGATTGCTTCTCCCAGTATTCAAACTGCACACGACCGAAAGAACCGAAGCCTTGTTCCATGCCGAGAGTAAAACTGTTTTGTAGCTCGGGTTTTAAAAGGCTGCCGCGGGATGAAATAGCGAGGTATTCATTATCAGGAATGATCAATAAGCGATCATACGACCCGCGGATGAGTGAATTGGTATCCCTGAAACGATAGGACATCCCAAGACGGGGCTGGACCTCGGAAGTTTGAAGGGTACGGTAGCGATAGTCATCTCCCCGAAGACCCATATTAAACGTCCATGGCCCCCGATGATAATTAAATTGAGCAAAGACAGAAAATAATTGAGGTTTAATAGAATCCTCAAAATTGTTGAGGGTACCGGGTTCAAATTCGAGAGCAGAATTAGTTTCAACCGGGCGACGATTGCGGTTCTTGGTAAGAGCCTCATTCTCACTATCAGATTCAACGAAGAATTGTATCGATTCCTTGATGGGATAGGCGACATATTCAAGGCCCGACTTAAATTCGCCCAACTCAAAAAAACGGTGGTAAACAAGGGAGGCGCCCTTCGATTCTAGAGTTCGATTTGCCCGAATCCATGCAGGGAAATCCGGGCCTCCCAAAGGCTCGTCAGAATCCAAGGGCTCGGTGGGATTGACTTGATTTGTGCCCCTTCGATAAAACGAACGAAGTTCAAGACCGGAACGATCCGTGAACGTCCGAACATAAGACGTGGACAAATTGAAGTCCTCATTGCGTTGAGTTTGATTTTGGCCCCGCTGCTCTTGGGAGACGAGATTAGGGATCTGAAAAGAAGAACTTCCGCCACTTAAATTAAATTTAAGAATATTTTTTTCATCGAGTACCCAATCAACACGAGTATAAAAACGATTGCTACGACCTTGATTATTAAGATTGTCAAAATTTACCGGGTCTAAATAGCGATCGGTTTTAGATTGAGCTGCCGAAACAAAATAACCCACATAATCCGATCCGCCACGAACCTGCGCGGTGGTCTCTGCCATATTAAACGAACCCATGCTGATTGCTGCATTCCCACCCTGATCGCCCGAACCCAGGCCTGACTTACTAGTAAGGTTAAAGACCGCGACCGGCTTCCCACCAAATTCTGCAGGGACTCCAGCGGTAATAATTTCAATATTTTGGAGATCTTCTGGATTAAGAACATTCGAGAAGGTCGATTGAATTTTATCGGTGACCGGCATACCATCCATCACGTAGGTGGACTGACCGTGGCTTCCCCGAAAATGAAAACGGCCGTTCTCGTCGGCCATAAAGCCCGGGGTCATCATTAAGAGCTGCTCAAGTCCCCGGCTTCGAGAACTCGAAGGTATCGTATTAATGAGATTTTGTTCGACGTTGATAAAGCTCGAAGGGGTATCGGGAATGAGCATCGCTTCTTCCGTGATCGCTACCGTAGCGGAGGCACTAGGCTTAAGCACCAATGTGAGCTTAATAGGAAGCGATGCTGTAATTTCAATCGTTGTGTGACTCTCTCCGACTCCGTCTTTCGAGGCCTCTAGATGGTATGCTCCCGACGGTATGTTACTCAAAACGAAACTACCGTCCTTGGAGGTTTCCGTGATGTTGCTATAGCCCGAAATTTTATTGTCGATGCGAACTTGAGTCGCTCCCACCGGTCGACCCTGTCCGTCCAAAATCTGTCCTCGAATCGTGCCGCTATTCGCCGAAGCCATCATGATAGAACTCGCCCCTAATAGAAGGGCCAGAGATCGGAAATCGGGGGGGAGAATCATAAATACCTGTTAATGCAAATTAGTTGCATTTACAATATTAATCCCAAAAAGACTACCGGGTCAAGGCCTAAACTAAAGGGCATGATTGCCGAACTACTCTCCCATGGGATCCTCCGTACCCGATGGGCTCAGCTCGAGGATATTGAAAGCCTCCTTCCCCTCATCAATGGGAGTTATCGCGGGGATTCATCTCGGCTTGGATGGACCACTGAGGCGGATCTTCTCGAGGGTCAACGAACGGATCGCCCCATGCTCGAGACCCTTCTTCATGAAAAGGATAGTTTTATTTTTTTAATGGAGGCTGACTTTTCCCTCCTTCGCGGCTTAGATCAGGATAAGGATTTCATCGTCGCTCTACGAACCCTAACACCCCCAAGTACAAAAGCATGGAGAATTGTCGCTTGTGCGCATCTCAAACAATCAGAAGCAGGTCTGTATTTTGGAATGCTTTCGGTAGAACCTCGACTTCAATCCTTTGGTCTTGGCCGCTTTTGCTTGGAGCACTTCAAAGGGTTGGCCCAATCCTATGGATCTTCGAGACTATGGATGACGGTCATTGATCAGCGACTTGATTTAATTGCATACTATGAGCGTCGGGGTTTTCATAGAACAACCCGACGACATCCCTTCCCCAACCACGATCCTCGCTATGGAATCTCCAAGGTAGGGGATTTGCAACTGATCGAAATGGAGCAACAAATCCCAACGAATTGCTAGGATAGTTTAAGCCTTCTCTCGTACTCCTATCCTTATCTCTAGTGTCCATTTTTATCGAGCCTCTCATGCCAACCAGTGTTCCCGACCAACTGATGTCTGATCTTCAGGCACCCCTTTCGGTCTCTTTCTTTCTGGAGCATCTGAAAAAAAATACGGAGCCTAGATATCGAAGCCTCTATTTAGTAGGTGAAGTATCCGGCGTGAAATCATCCGGCGGTCATCTCTACTTTAATCTCAAGGAAGATAATGCAGCCGTCTCCTGCGCTATTTGGAGGACTGTTCTTCCAACCTTGAAGCATCTTCCAAAGGATGGAGAGCGCATTATCATTCAGGCTAATTTAAGCGTATATATTCCAAGAGGAACTCTGACACTCGCCCTCACTTATTGTGAATTAGCTGGTCAAGGAGATTTGCAGGCGAAACTAAAGCAATTAGAGGCGCAACTTCGCATTGAAGGAGTCTTTGATCGAACGCGTAAAGAGTTGCCGCTCTCTCCAAAAAAAGTTGGGGTGATCGCCGCCTTGGGCGGAGCAGCGCTTCAGGATGTCCTGCGAGTCACCGCCCGCCGAGCCCCCGGGATGGACGTCTTAATCTTTCCCGCTGCGGCCCAGGGAGAGCGGTGCGTCTCTGAAAACCTTCAGATGCTAGAAGAAGCTCAGCAACCTCATTGGGAGTGTGATGTTCTTTTGATGGTCCGCGGAGGAGGATCTCCCGAGGATCTTTGGGGCTTCAACGACCCTGATCTTGTTCGAGCTGTAGCCGCTTGTCGATTACCTTTGGTGACCGGCGTCGGACATGAAATTGATACCACTCTTGTCGATCTCGCCAGCGACCAACGAGCGGCTACACCCTCGCAAGCAGCTGAAATTATTACAACCGAACGTAACGAACTGTCACTCCAGGTTCTCGCTCAAATTCAAGAATTAAATCGAGTGATGAAAGAAGTGATAGGACGTTGTGAAACCGAGTTTAATTTATTAAGTGATCGCGACGGGCTTTATGCCGTCCCCAATCGAATCACTCAACTAAGGCATCAATTAGAAATTCATCAAGCCCGTCTAGCGGGTAGAGATCCCATCCGTCGAGTGGAGCTTTTCAAGACCCAATTAACCCATCAGCGGCAAAGACTTCGTCAATTCGAAATTCGCCCCCTTATCAAAGAGCGTTATGTCACTGCAACCACACGAATGATCTCGCTTAACCCCGAGGCCCCTTTATCTCGCGGGTTTGTCCTCACATTAGATACTAAAGGACGACCCATTATCTCGGCCAAGCAGGTTCATATCGGTGAGGAACTCACGTTGAAATGGGCGGATGGCACTCAAATGGCTCAAATTATCAAGCCGACTAAGCCATGAACATGCCGCCGTTGACCCCTAGGGTTTGGCCGGTAATATAGGCGGCTTCCTCAGAGCAAAGAAAAGCTACGGCATGGGCGACGTCGGAAGATTGACCAAAGCGTTCCAATGGAATTTTCTGGATAAAACCCGCGGTCACATTCTCCCCGAGATCTTGTGTCATCGCCGATTCAATATAGCCTGGGGCCACTGCATTACAGGTAATATTTCGTGATCCGAGTTCACGAGCGACTGTTTTGGTTAAACCTAGGAGACCCGACTTGGCGCTGACATAATTGGCTTGACCGGCATTACCCATTTGCCCCACGACAGAGGCAATATTCACGATACGACCCCAACGTTGTTTCATCATGGGTCGCGTCACCGCTTGAGTCATTAGGAACGGGCCTCGAAGATTGGTGTTTAATACCGCATCCCATTCTTCGAGTTTCATTTGAATCATCAGTTTGTCTTTTGTAATCCCGGCATTATTGATGAGGCAATGAACGGCACCATGTTTTTGAATCACGGCGTCCACAATTCGTTTCGCTTCTTCAGGCTGAGAAATATCACCGACCAAGTATTCAGCCAAACCACCCTCGTGCTGAATCATAGTCACGGTTTGTTTGAGTTTGACTTCATTACGTGCTACCGCTATCACTTGAGCACCCTGAAGAGCGAGAACTTTAGCAATGGCTTCTCCAATTCCCTGGGAAGCTCCGGTGACGATGGCAATTTTTCCTTGAAGTGAAAACATGGGTATCCTAGGTTTCCTTTAAGTTTAACAAGGCTAAGTCTTCTTCTGTTCCAATGGCAATACTTGTGATTCCATCCCGTTGGCGATCTAGGGCTTGCCGTTTCACTAAACCGCTCAGGACCTTTCCGGGACCACATTCAATAAACGTGGTAACGCCTGCTTGAAAAAGATAATCCACCGTGTCTTCCCAAAGGACCGAATGATCAATTTGTTGAACCAGCCCTTGGCGGAGAAGATGGCTATCTTGCGTGGGTAAGGCATTAATGTTCTGCACCAAGGGGATGGTTGCATTTCTAAAAGGAAGGGCTTCAAGAATTGGGGTCATGGTTTGTCGCGCGGGGGACATTAACGAGGAATGGAAGGGGGCACTAACCGGTAGTTCGATGGCTCGCTTACCTTTAATTTTTTTACCTTCATCGATCGCAGCGCGAACAGTAGGAACATGACCTGCAATGACGATCTGACCGGGACCATTAAAATTCGCTGGGGCAACGACTCCACCCATTTTTCGGACTGCCGTTTCACAGCAGGCTAGGACTTCATCACGACTCATCCCAATCATCGCCGCCATCGTTCCCTGACCTTCGGGGACGGCGGACTGCATCGCCTGTCCTCGTTGGTGAACGGTTCGAAGGGCCTCTTCGAAGGTTAAAGTGCCGCTGGCGACACAGGCGGAATATTCACCTAGAGAATGACCGGCAACAAAGTGAGGCGTAGGAAGTCGATCCTTGAAAGAGGTGAGGACCATCCAGGAGTGCATTAAAATAGCAGGCTGAGTATTTTCTGTCAGTTTTAGAATCGGTTCGGGTCCCCGCTCCATCAACTGCTGCAAAGAGAACCCTAAGATTTTTTCAGCGGTTTCAAGAAGGGCTTGATTTTCAGGTCGAGTACTTAAGGGCGTTCCCATCCCGACAAATTGGGACCCTTGACCTGGAAAAAGCCAAGCGACCTTTGTCATGCAGAGCCCATCTTGGTGAGCCCTTCAGCGATCCGCCGGGGGAGATCATGCTCGATATTAGTCATCGCAGCTCGGATGGCATTCTTGACAGCACGGGCATCGCTACTTCCATGACCAATGATGGATACCCCTTTAATTCCTAAGAGAGGTAGGCCCCCGAATTCTTTATAGTCAAGCTTTTTGAAAAAAGTTCGTAGCGGCTTCATGATCAGAAGGGAGCCTGCGCGAGCAAGCCAGCTCGAAGTGAGAGCTTCTTTAATTCCATTCTTGAGGAGCTTGGCAGTCCCTTCGGCACTCTTTAAGAGTGCATTACCGACATAACCATCACAGACAATTACATCAAATTTCCCATTCCACAAATCTCGACCCTCAGCATTGCCCTTGAAATTTAGGTTTGTGTTGCGTAAAAGTTCTGCCGCTTTTAAAGTCACTTCCGTTCCCTTTGTCTCTTCTTCCCCCACACTCATCACGGCTATCGAGGGGCGGTTAACCTGAAAGACTTGCTCGGCATAAATAGAGCCCATCAGTCCAAAGCAGGCCAGGTGTTCGGGCCGAGAATCGATACTAGCCCCAACTTCGATAAGGAGGGTGGGGGTTCCTTTAGGGCTTGGCATAGGGCTTGCGAGTCCCGGACGGTCAATGCCTTCTAATTTACCAATCACCAGCGTACTGGCGACCATGGCGGCCCCGGTATGACCTAGGCTTACCATTCCATCACAGACGCCCTCACGAACGAGTTGTGCAGCCACACGAATTGAACTATCTTTTTTTTCCTTGAGAATAATCGTAGGTTGATCATGAAAGTCAACAACAGACGGAGCATGAGCAATGACCGTCCGCGCTTTGAGATCAGGGGTCCATTCCTTGGAGTTATATTTTTCACGAAGAAGATCCTCGGGACCCACTAAGGTGATCTGCAACTCGGGCCATGCCTTCAAGGCATCAAGGGCCCCCAAGAGGGTGGCTTCAGGAGCAAAATCGCCTCCCATGACATCGAGTGCGATCCGATAAGCAGACAATCCGCTCTGTCCTTTTTTTAGACGGTAGCCGAGACTCGCGTAACGAGTTTACCTCGGTAAAAGCCACAATGCGTGCAGATGCGGTGAGGTCGTTTAGGTTCTGAGCAATTGGAGCATTTTGTGACAGAAACAGGAACTAATGCATCATGAGCACGACGGCGGTCACGGCGGGCTTTCGAATGGCGTCGTTTTGGATTTGGCATGACAAACTCCGAACTTCTAATGATAACAAATTAGCGGTTTAAGTCTAGATTAAGTTTCTTCAAGGCAAGAGCCAAGGCAGAGGGTTCAGGGGTTACGTCCTCTTGGCAATGACAGAGACCCTTATTCCAATTCTTCCCGCACTGAGGACATAAACCGAGGCACTGTTCATCACAGAGTGCATAGGAGGGAATCTGAAGTTCGATCTGCTCACGCACAAAATCTTTTTCATTCATTTCATGGGATTCAAAATAAATTACATCAAGATCTTGTTTGCCGATAGCATGATCACCACCGATCAAGAGATCGGGATCAAAGCTACCCATGAATTGGACATCAATCGAAAGGGGAACATCTACAGGGGCAAGGCAACGAGGACAGGCACCCAGCCACGTCGCTTGGGATTTTAAATCAATGTAGACGTCTTCTTTAGAGGGCAATAAAAAGAGATCAAAAGTGATCTTATCTACTGCGGATCCATCGGTTAATTCAAGCCGATCATACCGATCGCGTTGTCGCCAACCTTCTTCGGGGAGATTTTTGAGATCGATCATTTTATGGAACTTCCCTCGCTCACTTCATTACCCGTGATTTGAGAAGGCGTCCGGGTTATCCCGGGATATTCTTGGGTACGATCGGGTACCCCTAAATATTTAAGCTCATAGGTATTTCTCGAAGCGCGCCCCTGATAGGGTTGACCGAAAGGATCATTATTTTTCATCCCCACTTTGATGAAATTTTCTTTCAGGAGGGGCGAATTGGTGGTCACCATGGATTCATAGGAGGGTAAGTCAGGGTATTGACCATACTTCAAATAATATTGATCCAAGCCTTCGGCCACAATTTTCAGGTCGTCTTGGGCTTTGAGATGACGCGAACTCATGGAGTAACGCTGATACTGTTTGAACCCCAATGTACCCAAAAGGGCAATGATGGTCATGGCCACTAATAGTTCGAGAAGTGAAAAGCCTTTACTGGACGTCATGGGGCCTCGCTTATCAAGATCGAACCCAAGAGGGTGTGCTTTAGTTTCTCACAATTCTTCTATAATTCAATTTAGATGTCCTTAGACTATTGATGTTAAGAGCGGCCATCTTTTTCCCTTCCTTTATCGGTGAATCTTTTTGAAACATATCCTGTTCGCTCATCGAAAACTATCCTTTGGAGGCGGCGAACGCGTTCTGGTTGAGCAGATCGCATCCCTTGCCCACGTTCCTGTAGAGATCTCGGTGCTTTTTCGAAAAGAGAAGCGCCGACGAGATCTAGAGTCTGAAATTCGTCAGCGGAATCCCCACGTAGTGGCTATCGAGTATCGCCCCTCGGTGTGGGGAGTCTATCGCTGGATCAAAACTCATCGGCCGGATGTGGTGGTGCTCTGTAACCACAAGGGAGCGATGTTCGCCTTGCTCCTTCTTGCCCTTCAGGGTGTTAAGATCCCCTTGCTGGTCACTCTTCACGAGCACTACCCCCGCCATCTTAGAAGATACCGATGGATTGCACGCTGGGTTGATGCCTGGATCTGTACTTACGACTTCTCCTTGGCTGTTCGAAGGGAACTTAGCCCAGCCTCTTGTTACATCATGCATCCCATCTATTTAGATCATCTCCCCCTACAACGGGTAGAAATCCATGAGGCTTCGCGTCAAGAGGCTCGAGCGCTTTGGTCGATTCCATCCGACGCTCTGGTGATGGGTTATTGTGGACAAGTAGATAGCCGAAAGGATCCGCACGCTTTTATCCAATTAGGAGTCTGCCTAGAAGCGACGTTGGGCCGGCCCGTAACCTTATTATTAGCCGGACGAATTGATCCCTTATTTCGAGATCAAATCCGAAGTTACGCCAAGAAAAGTCGACTGCGGGGCTCACTGATCATGACGGGTGCACTCGAACACTTTGATGATGCCTTTCGATGTTTGGATCTGTTCGCTCTTACCAGCCGAAACGAAGGTTTCTTTCCTATTTCACTCGTGGAGTCTCTTTTTTACGGAGTCCCCATTGTTGCTCCCACCGTTGGAGGCATTGAAGCCGTAGCGCGAGGACATCGGGGCGTTTTCTTGATCGACAAAGAGGATGACCGACAGGCTATTCCACTGTCCGCCCTTAAAAAAGTTTCTCGTCAAGTAGCCGAGGTGCTTCAACATAAACACCAATGGGACAATGAGAAAAAAGGAACGGCAGA
>Ga0255189_1000163_pt1 | contig 10119 bp, 8 predicted proteins | sample Miss_Cont_RepC_8_FD_183620 | JGI IMG/M metagenome (GOLD analysis project Ga0255189, IMG submission 183620) | Freshwater microbial communities from Mississippi River, Louisiana, United States - Miss_Cont_RepC_8h | ecosystem: Environmental > Aquatic > Freshwater > River | place: USA: Louisiana...
CCTATTTCACGAATCGACGGAATGTCACTTGCCACGATTGGAGTGCCGCTTGCCATGTACTCAAACAACTTCATGGGTGACGTGTAGTGCGCGGATATTTCTTCTTTTGCAGTATTAGGCAGCACGAGTACGTCTGCCGCCTTTTGCCACAACGGCATCTCCTCGTGCGGGCGCCGCCCAACTACGACCAGATTCGATACATCATGGAACTTCTCCTTAAAGCGCATCACATCTTCATCCGTCCCGCCTACGACATACACTGAGTACTGGGGGATTTTTTGCGCTGCATCGCCCAGCGTATCAACTCCTTTCCATGCGTAAAGATGGCCTGTATACACAACAAGCCTCGCATCAAATGGAAGATCAAGTCGCCTTCGCGCCTCTTCACGAGTTAGGGATGCGGGATATGCCGAGATATCTACTGCATTTGGCTCATAGAAAGCTTTGTGAACAGCCGAGGGGAAATCCTCGGCAAATCTTTTGAGCTTCCATTGATTGGTAACCAAGATGTGCGTAACCCGATCAAATAGCAACCTATAAAGGGACAATGAGCGCTCCGGATAATCATGTAGCTCAAAGAGTGAGTTCGGAAACCATATCGTTGCGACAAGAAGAGGAAGTGCCTCATTTGAGATGACCAGATCGCGGCGTCGTGCATGTATTAGCAGGTACACGAGCGCACTCCAAGCGAACACGATGAGAGATACACGAAAAAAGAATGCTTGAAAAAACTTAAGAGGAACAAGATCAATAGTAGGTACATACACGATATTCTCTTTCGTGACCGCGCTCGTTCGCCCAAAGCGAAATGGCGCAATAATTCGAGTATCGTATCCGAGTTCTTGAAAGCTGCGTACTTCACTCTCAAGGAATAAGGCAGCAGCTTTTTCGCTCGGATAGCGTCCGTGGAACAAGAAAAAGAGTCGAGGCTTAGCCGTGAGCGACATGATGCTTCTCAACAATGAAATCACCGATTGCAAGTACGTCAAACCCCGTTGCGTAAAAGCATCGGACCGCATCTTTAGGACTCTGCACGATTGGCTCTCCCGCATCATTGAAAGACGTATTCATCACCATTGGGTGCCCGGTTAGTTTCTCGACTTCCTTCAAAAGCGCGTGGAACCGAGGGTTTTCAGTATCCGTGACTGTTTGAATTCTGCTAGATCCGTCAACATGTGTTATGGCCGGGAAGATGTCTCGATACTCTGGGCGAACATAGAAGGTTTGGAGCATGAACGGCGAATCTGGTGATTTTTCCATGCCCTCAAAATAGCGCGTTGCGTCTTCCTTTGTTACGGACGGCGCAAAAGGTCGCCATACCTCACGATGCTTTACCTCGACATTAACTTTATCGTTCATTCCTCGCATCTGGCAGTTCGCAATAATCGACCGATTACCGAGCGCACGAGGACCCAATTCAGAACGCCCCTGAAACCATCCCACTATCACCCCTGAAGCCACGTGTTTGGCGGTTTCCTTAGCAATATCCTCAACGCGCCGATAAGGGGCCTTTGCCTCTTTCAAAACTTTTTCAATCTCTTCATTCGTGTACCCCGGTCCCCAGTACGCATGCTTGAACTCAACGAAATCCCCATCGCCAACTCGATGCATGGCTTCGAGCGCAGCACCCATGGCTATACCCCCATCATGCGATGCCGGCTGCACAAAAATTCGATCACAAAAATCTTGCGCGAGAAGCCGGGAATTCGCATTACAATTCAGGGCACACCCTCCAGACAAGCCAAACTTCCTCAGTCCCGTACGCCCGTTGGCATCTTTCCCAAGATTGACGAACGCTTTCTCAAGCGCGTCCTGGAGACTCGCGGCAAGATCCTTATGATCCTGCGTCAACGCCGCACCGGCATCAGTACGACGATATGTTTGGTATAACTTCTTAATATTGCGTAGATCCACATGCCATTTTGTGAAGCTTTCAATATTGAGAATTGTCGTCATGTCGAAACGAGGTTTTCCATACGACGCGAGTCCCATGAGCTTTCCCTCTCCGTGTGCGCCCAATCGCAAGAAATCGGTCATTCTGCTGTACGTTTTCCCTATAGATCGCCAAGGTTTCGTGTCATACCATTTCGCAATCGGAATATGTGCGAGTCGTGTGATTCGTCCTGCTTCCCCGCGGAATAGTGCAGCGCACTCTATTTCTCCCGCACCGTCGATGGTGAGAATATTCGAATCCCCGAGGCCGCCGCAACGATACGCTGAGGCCGCGTGCGCGAGATGATGATCGACATACAAAATCTTAGCGCCCGATTTCTCACGGAGCTTGCGCACACCATGCCGATATATGAAGAACGCCAAAAGGTAATTGAGCATCGCCCATGCTGAAATGAAAAAGAATCGATATTTGAGAATCGCATACGGGTTGTAACCTATAGCGATAATATCGATATCTTTCTCACTAACCCCCGCCTCCTTGAGACAGTACTGGACGGCGAGATGCGGAAAACCCTTCGAATGCCGCTGGCGATTTAAGCGCTCTTCTTCGACAGTCGCGATGAGCTTTCCGTCTTTGATAATTGCGGCGGCAGCATCATGCTGTCCGGTCAGAAGGCCTCCCACTTGATTGATTCCGAGGATTATCATGCACGGCAAGTGTAGCCGCGCCGCCGAATTTTCGCAATCAGGCGATGGTGCGCCGCACTTTCTGGCTTACGAGCAAACGGACGCGCTTCACGATATCGATATCCACCTCGTCAGCATGTAGCAGGAATGTCGCCGAGACCATTCCCCCCAGCCGCTGTCCAATAACCCGAATCCTGGCGTACAAGACCACATCAGAACTCAAGATATACCAGAGCGCGTACCCAAGAAGCCCTCCTCGCCACAAAAACAGAGGCAGAAGGGTGTACAGAGCAATCTTAGGAACGGTTGATACCAGGAAGAGCTCCCGCTGACTCCCTGAAGCAAAAAACCATTCAGCGGCTGTTGTTGCCATTCCTCTCAACGGCAAGGTAATGAGAAGTGCGGCCAAAAGTGGGAGCGCCGCGAGATGCTGAGGAAAGAAGACAGGGAATAGCACAATACAGGCACAAAAGGCTCCCACAGCGCCAATGACATTCCCCCACAGCGAGAATTTCATACTCCTGAACAACCAATCACGCGTCCTCTGAGGATCAGAGACGGTGCGTGGCAACACGGATCTGAGTACATACGAGATCGGGACGAACGCGGCGATTTGGCCGAGCGCCAGAATTGTCACACCGATAATCCCGACCGCCTCGACGCTCAAGAAATATCCAACCATCCACGGCCAGAGCGAACCAATGGCCGCATTCACTACATCAGTGCCCAGCGCCCACTTACCTCTCATAAAGACAGCCTCCCAAAACGGGAGCCAGTGCGCCCGCTCATAATTTCGGCTCGCCTCGATGATAAGACGCACCATGTAGGGGGCATACACAAAGAGCGCCGTACAGGTCGATATCACATAGGCATAGACCACTCCCTCAAACCCGCTCCCTAGATACAGTAAGAAAATTACTATGCCGACAAAATAAGAAAGTCTATCAATGGCTTTCATTATTTGGGCGTGAACGTAGTTCAATCGCGACTGAAAGACAAGCTGGTAGGATTGCTTTACGCCGAGCGCCATGACCGCAATGGCAAGGAGCTGCATGTAAAACACCATATCGATCCCCGATATGTCGTGGATGATTGGCGCCGCGATAAGAAGAGCTCCTCCGCCTACCAGACCCAAGAGCGAGAACGCACTGATAGCACGCAATAAAATACCGTTTGCGCGCGCCTTCTCCCCCTTCCCGATCTCCCGAGAAACGTCTGCAACGAGCATACTGGCAATTCCAGGAACAGTAACTACCCCGAAGGCGATCCCGGTCGACAGCAGTAGTTGCCACAGCCCGTATTGATACGGACCGAGCTGCTGGAGCACGATAAAAGTTGAGGCAAACCCGAGTACCTTCAAGACAACCTCGCCCCCCAGCGCGGCAACAAGTCCGCGGGACGCCGATACGAAGAGTGGTTGTTCGGTCATGAGCGCAATCAAACCATGCGGGCCACCTCCTGTACAATCCGCTCAGCACGCACTGACCACGTCCGAGACTTTACGGCAGCGTATGCCCTCTCAAGCTTTCCCCTTGCCGTAATCGGATTGAGTCTGACCTCCCGAACCGCCGCCGCAACAGCCTCAGGAGTCACCTCTTCAATGAGCGTTGCCATAGTGTCGTCGATCACCTCCATGAACGCAGGCATGCGCGAAAGGATGACAGGACGTTGCGCAGCCATGTACTCAAAAAGCTTCATGGGGGACGTTTCTGTTGTATAGAACGCCGAGCGCGCCGCGGGCGTATAGAGCAATATATCGCATGCCTTCATGTAGTGCGGCACAAGATGGTATGAGACATGAGGAACAATAAGCACTCTCGACGCGACGACCGTCCCTTGAATCGCTTTTTTCACGAGCGCTTCTTCAGCGCGCGTTGCGCCAACAAGCACGAGATAATGATCTTCCGGAAGGAGTGCAAGTGCGTCGATAAGTATGTGCGTCCCCTTCTCCTCGCCGCGCGGTTCTAGCCGCCCCACATACCCCAAAAGCACGCACTCACGGGGCAAGTGGAGTTCCGTTCGCAGAGAATCTTTTTCATCAGGTACCGCGTCGAACGCCTCCCTATCTACCGCGTTCGGAACAACAAGAGTTTGCGCGCCGGGAAATGCTTTCTTGAATTCACGCTCTAAGGCCGCGGTAACACATACGACGGCATCAGCATGCGCCAAGATACGCCCCCGCACCCCCTCGCTTCGCGCATGCAGCTCTACAGCGGTCTTAAAGCGGAAGATGTACGAAAGCAGTACCAACAAAACACCGACAGAAGGATCAGTCGTGACAACGAGAACCGAGCGACCGCGCCACTGCGCCATGGTGAGAAACGTATAACAGAGGTACAGCGCAAGTGCTGCCGTACGCAAACGCATCTTCCGCACCCATCGTCCCCACGAACCAAAGACAGACCGGAACGGAACGCCGGTAAGGGCGCCTCTTTCTGAAACAATATTCACCAGATAGAGGAACGCACCGGGAAAGAGCAGGTGGTAGGCGCGCGCCATATGGAGCCCGTGGATCGCATGTGCGAATCGCGATGGATAGTCGAAACTCGTCACGAAGAGGACGCGTGATATTTTATTCATACACTCATTTCACTCACCAGAGCTCGTGCAAGGTTCCCGATACTGTGTTCCTGTGACAGTCTTCGTAAACCTTCCCGTATCCTGTCTTTCTCATCTGATGACATCGCCAGTACCGCACGGATGCGCTCAGCAACATGTGACGGATTCAGCGACGCGATATGGAGCCGCTCATCGACAACCGCTTTGAAGTCCTCACTCACCGCGAGCACGACACATCCCGCCGCACACGCTTCGAAGATGGTCTTATCAAGCATACCGCTACGGGAAAGATTTACGAAGACATCATGACGAGCAAAGACTTGCGGTGCCGCATCATGCGGCACACCCCCCTCAAAGACAATGTCTCCGTCAAGATGAGCGGTCGCCACAGCCCGACGCAGACTTTCCAAAAATTCGCCCTCTTCGGGCAATGAATCGCCATATATCGAAAGTGAGAACGGGATGGTCTGATTGTGAAGAGTGCGCACTGCTTCAATAAGCACATCGACGTGCTTCGAGGGCGAAACCCGCCCAAAGGATAGTATCGAGCGAGGAACCCTCGACCCTTGTGCTCGCGCAAATGCTTCTACCTCAACACCCACCGGCATGATGACCGTATTTTTAAAGCGGCGCGTATACGAATAGCGAGACGTACAAAAAACCTTTGTACAGAAAAGACTCGCGACGAGCGTGAGATACGAACCGGCGTAGTGATTCCGCCACAGATAGACCCGCTTTCCCATGAGTAACCAAAGAATCCCGGCAAGGAGGACGTATTCCTGATTCATGTGCACTAAGACCACATCGTACTCGTCGCGCAGCCGCCATACCGCTCGCATGAAGCGCCCTGCATACCGAAGTCGACTCACGATGCGCACTACAGAGGCATGCATAATCTCTTTTCCGAGTGATTGAACTGCCACGTTCGTCGGCGGATCGAACGCCCCCCTCTTAAGGCAGACTACCTGGATCCGTTCGAAATGCGCACTAAACTCACGGAGCCACCCGGTAACGAAACTCAGTCGAGGATCGTGTTCATCAACGACCTGTGTGCATATCAGGAGACGCATGCATTCTCCGGATTGTCTCCGTACACCCCACGGAGTAGATCCAGATCTTTTTCACTCTCCATCAGAAGCCGTGCATTCTTGCATTCAAGTGCGCGCAGCACCCCCGCGCCGGCCGTATCCTCTGGCACTGATTTCTCGTATAACTCGCGGAACGCTGCGACATCCTTGATGAAACAGAGTCCTCCCGCCCCGCGCCCTTTTTTTGATCCTACGTGCCCACTCGCATGCAAGACATCGAGGTGCGAAGGGCCTATGCGCGGATCCGCCGCGACGGTACTTTTAATGACGTCATAATCACAACCTTCCTTCGTCGCAATCTCGTACATAAGGTTCGAGAACATGACCTTCATGTAGAGAAAGAGATTCCCCGAATACTTGATATATTCCGCTTCGCGCGCGGTACATATGATCTTATACGGCGCACTGGGAAGGAGCGCCAAAACAGTCTCTGCGGCCACGCGATGCTCCCCGCGGGCAATACCTATAATGTTCCTGTCCGGAAACGCCGCGTCACGTGCAGCTTGCGTTACGCGCAAAAACTCCGGTGAATGCATGACGACGCGGTCCGGGTATGCGCTCTGTATGCCCTCAGTAGTACCCGGAAGCATGGTTGACTTAATGACGACGGACGCTCCGGGACGAGCGAGCGCCACTGCTGAACGCACGATAGAATCATCATATCCCTTGGGAGTCGTCGGTGTGGGCACCGCAATAAAGATAATGTCGCACTCTTTTATGCGATCTTTATTTTGTACGAAGGGCTCTTCGAGTGCATAGCGAATAACGGTAAACCCTCGTCGCTCAAAATCATCAGCATAGTTCTTGCCGATGAATCCTTGCCCGACAAATCCGATAACCGTATCCGTATTCATATGTATCAGGAACTCTACCGTGAGCCGAGGCACTTCTCAAGCGAAAGACGCCATGCCTCTGACCACTCTTCCGCGCTCTGCGAGAAGCGCGCCGCGAGGGCGCCGCGAATCGGTTGTTTGAGTGTCTGAATAATCGCACTCGCAAACTCTTCGCGGGGAACGACTATCGCACCTGCTTCACGGGCTATCCCTACATCCGCTGAAACGACAGGGAGGCCCGAAGCAAGAGCCTCGATGATGACGGCGCCGAACCCTTCATACGTCGAGGGCACAAAGAGAACGCTCGCGTCTTTGTATAGTCCGATCACGGAGCGATATCCGAGAAACACTACTGCGTCGTCGAGTCCTGCCTCAGCGACGCACCTCTCGAGATTTCCCCGCTCGGAGCCATCACCAACGATATACATCACCGCGTCAGGATACGATGCGCGCACCTGCCGCATGAGACTGATTGCCTCTTCAAGATTCTTCTCTTTCTCAAGACGAGACACCACCATGATCTTGTGAGTGCTCGTCCCCGGAATCTCCGTTCTCTCCGCTGCGGCAAAACGACTCGTGTCCACAAAAACCGGTAACACCACCGATGAGATACCGTAGCTCTTGAGCGATAGGCGCACACGCTCAGAAACGACACGAACACAGTATGCACGCTTAAGGATGAAATGAGCGACCCGAGATCGAATGCGATTGCCGAAGGAATGTGATCGATACGCAGCGGAAAATACATCGGTATGAACCTGTACTTGCAGTCGAGCGCCGATACGTTTCGCGATGACCCACCCGATGAATCCGAGAAAAAAAGGATCCTGCGTCGTCACCACATCATACTTGCCGGAAAAGCGCATCATGGAAAACGCGGCGCGCACTTTGCTTCCCTCGTACCGACGAACCGACCCTCTGCCGCGAAGATGTAGTTCTTCGTTGAGTCCTCCCCGAACGAGCACGTCGAGGCGCTCGACACGTTGCGCCTGTAGCGTCAGGCGTTTATACACATCGCTTTTCTCAGAAAGCGAGTGCGGGTCACCACTTATCATGAGGACGCGCATATTTTTTTGAAGAGAGCAGCGCTCTCGCGGATCGTTGTATCAATGAAAAACCGCCTCGCCCGCTCGCGCGCACGCGTCGAAAACGCCGCGCGCAGCTCCGCACTCCCGATGACCGACGTCAGTCGCTCTTCGAGAGCTTCTGTGTCCCCTGGCTCAATAAGAAACCCTGTCTCTCCATCCTCTATCACCTCGGGATTCCCTCCAATATTTGTTGTAATGATTGGCATTCCTTCTGCGCACGCCTCAATAAGTGTATGCGACAAGCCTTCATAGCGCGAGTTCAATACGAACACGGTCGCCTGTCGCATGAGCGCACGAACTTCATCGTTCGCCATCTCACCTTTGAAAAAGATCCGCCCCTCTGCTCGTGCCGCGCGCGCGAATTCTTCGAGAGCTTCGCGATCGGGTCCGGCGCCCACCACCGTAAGTCTCCAGTCGGGATGCCGCGAGACCACATCAATAAGCTCTTTAAAACCTTTCCAGGGCACCAGTCGCCCCACCGCGAGCACATGGGCTGTATCGCGCTTCTCCTCTCCCGCTTCCCCCTGCTGCACACCGTTGTAGATAACACTCAGACGATGTGGAGGCACACCCCACAAGGCCACCATGCGTCCGAGATAGGCACTGGGAGCAATGACATGTGACGCAGAGCATACGACATAGCGCTGAATCATGCGAAGAAGGGATACGCGCGCACCATAACGCTTCAACTGGAATTCATCGAGTGAGTCGCGCACTCCGAATCGCTGCACCCCCTGTTCCCACGCATAATCGCCGGGAACGCGCACGACGCATGGCACGCGAACGATACGAGCAGCAAGGATAGTGGGGAGCCCCGTCGAGACCGTATCCTGTACGACTATGACATCTTGTGAACGAGCACGCCGTACGACATGGATGAAATAAGCACCGTGACGAATGAGCGGCGGCAGATGTTTTACGCGCGAAAATGGCAGCACCTCAACAGTGATACCTTGCCGAGGAAGTTCATTCTCGAAGAGTTTCGCATACGTCGCGGGTCCACCAATCTCCGGCGGATAGAGCCCTGTCGCAATAAGGAGACGCATATGCATTGTTATACCATCAAACGGGACGCCTCCGGGCGTCCCGTCTCTATTGATCTGCCTGTATCACGGAAGGAGAAGTACGGCCTCTCCTTCAAGAACCACCTTGTCCTGCACGCGCACGGTCGTCACGAACCGTGCGCGATTGTGCGGTAAGAGTTCGGCAACCTCCACCGAAGCAACGAGCACATCTCCCGGGCGCACCGGTGCTTTGAATCGCACCGATTGCTCCAGATAAATGGCTCCCGGCCCAGGAAAGACGAATCCGAAGACCGTGCCGACGAGCGTGAGGGTGAAGAGTCCATGGGCGATCACGCCCTTGAATCTCGTCTCGCGCGCATACGACGCATCGAGGTGCACCGGGTTTTTGTCTCCGGTCAGGAGCGCAAAGATGAGGACGTCGAGCTCTGTTACTCTTCGCTCGACACTCGCCCTGTCTCCGACCGTATACGTCTGCGCACTGGTGCGCTTCTCTTCTGTTATCCGCACTTGCGGACACCACGCAAGGAACGTGCGGAGCCAGAACCGTAGAGGGTCTGTCCAATAAAGATCTGCATACATGCCCATTTCCTTTCTGTTGAGGACACGTCCCCTCAGTAAACACTGAGAATGACTCTTTTCAAAACGAAGACAGGGCGCCACGTGGGCGCCCTGCGGATTGCTTCCTGAAACATTCGGGAGATGGGAGGGGCCACGCTACGGCCCATGGGTGGGAAAGACCGTGCGGCGCCTCCAGAAGTGCATCTCGTGAAAGATCAGGTTCCTCATGGAAACCTCCTCTTGGATGGAGGATCAGGATGCAATCAGTTAGATCACACCCCCACCTGCATATAACCCTAAAGCAGGAAAATCGCAACTCATTGTGCCCACAGCAGCGCAAATGCCTTTTCTCTCATCGTTTGTGCGATAAGACTCCAATCATACGCAC
>Ga0255189_1000179_pt1 | contig 9719 bp, 7 predicted proteins | sample Miss_Cont_RepC_8_FD_183620 | JGI IMG/M metagenome (GOLD analysis project Ga0255189, IMG submission 183620) | Freshwater microbial communities from Mississippi River, Louisiana, United States - Miss_Cont_RepC_8h | ecosystem: Environmental > Aquatic > Freshwater > River | place: USA: Louisiana...
CTGAATATCGACACAGGCTTCAAGCCCGACCGAAAGCCGCAGCAGCGACTCTGTTAATCCGGTTTTTGCTTTCGTGTCAGGATCAACACTGTTGTGCGTGCTCGACGCTGAGTGTGAAATCAAAGTTTCGGTGCCACCAAGCGTTACCGCAGGGCGGATCAATTTGAGCGCGCTGAGCAATTTTGTCGCCGCAGGTTTGCCTCCAGCGATTTCAAACGAAAGTACCGAGCCAAAATAATTCATTTGCTTTTTCGCAAGTGCATGTTGCGGGTGCGATTTCAAGCCGGGGTAGTGCACGGCGGTTACGTTTTTCTGTTGCTCTAACCACTCGGCCAGAGTTTGCGCAGACTCGCATTGGCGGGCGAGACGAGCATCAAGTGTTCGAACGCCGCGCAACGCGTTCATTGCGTCAAATGGCGACGCAGTTGCACCGTGCAAAATTGAATAGCCCCAGATTTCGTCGATTAATTCATCGTCACCTGCGATCACACCGATAGTCGCATCGTTATGGCCAGCAATGCCTTTTGTGGCTGAATGCAAAACAATTGATACGCCATAGTCGTGTGGTCGTTGTCCAAGCGGTGTCGCAAGAGTCGAGTCAATAACAGTAATTGGTCCTTTGATTGCGCCGAGCGCAGCCAGATCTACTAAATCCAGATGTGGATTGCTCGGTGACTCGGCCATCACCAACATCGTTTTGCCTGGTCGCACAGCCGAAGCGAATTCTTGCGCGTTGCGACCGTCGACAAATGTGACGTCAATGCCAAGTCGTGCGCATGGTCCGTTCAAAAATGCGAGCGTGCCCGCATAACAGTTGCGTTGCGCCACGATGTGATCGCCCTTAGAGCAAAGCGCAAGCACGACGCTTGAAACTGCACCCATACCCGAGGCGAATGCAAGAGCGGCTTGAGTGTTTTCAAGTTCTGCGATTGCATGTTCGAACGCTTCAACAGTCGGGTTGGCATATCGCGAGTAGAACTTTGTCTCGTGAATTGCTGTGGCTTGACGGTGGCTCTCTTCGAGGCCAGAACTTGACCAAGTTGTCGCTGGTGTCAGTGACGGCGCAAGTGAGCCTGAGTCGTCGCGTCCGGCGGTGATAGCGGTAGTCGCTGGTTGATTTTTATCGCTTGATGCCACAAATCAAGGCTAACAACAGACTTTCAACGGCACGTTGCGACTTTGCGAGTCGTTTAAACTCAAACAATGAGCAAAAACAAGTTAATCACTGTCGCAATGTCCCTTGGTCTCGCTATTGCAACTCTTGCGGGCTCGCCGATCTCGGTAAACGCAGAAGGTGGACCAAGCCCGCTGTCTGGTTTACCCGGTGGCGAAGGTAAGCCAGTTGTCATGGTCAAATACGGCAATTCGCGTCCTGATCGTCCGCACTACAACTTGAATCAGGCTGACCTTATTTATGTCGAAGAAGTCGAGTGGGGCCTCACACGAATTGCGGCGATGTTCAACACCAAATTTCCAAGCGTTGTCGGGCCAACTCGAAGTGCGCGAATTTCAGACCTTGAACTTCTCGAGCAGTTCACAAACCCAGGTCTTGCATATAGCGGAGCAAATGATGTATTGCTAAAAGCCATTCGCAAATCGCAATCTATTTCACTTTCGCCAAGTGATCGATCTTCGTTTTACTATCGCAATCTTTCGAAAGCTGCGCCGCATAATCAGCTGTTGCGTCTGTCGTCAATGATGGCTAAAGAAACGAAAGTTGGTGCGATTAAAGATGTTGGTTTGACTTTTAATGCAACCCCGGCAACCGGTGGCACAAAGACGACTTATTTCCAGGCTGCATGGTCTTCGGCTCGCGTTTCTGGCTCGTGGACCGGCAAGTCTTGGACAATCTCGTTCGATGGTTCGATTCACCGCGACGCCGTCAACAAGAGTTTCTTGACGCCAAAAACGATCGTGTTGCAATATGTCGAGCGCAAAGAAACAAAGTATGGCGACAAGTTCGGCGGTAAGACGCCACTTCTTAAAACTGTCGGGTCAGGGCGGGCAATAATTCTTCGAAATGGCCAGTCGTTTGACGGCACCTGGTCGCGCCCAACAAGTGAGGCAGGCACGATTTTTTCGGTTGCAAATTCGCAATTTGCATTTGATGTCGGTCAAGTCATGATCGTGCTCGTAGATGGTGGCGCAAAGAAGAGTCCAGTAACTCTCAAATAACACCTCTTCTATTTGCGAGTTCGCAGATAGGGTGATCAAGTCAATTTAGTTTGGCGACGTGGCCGACTGGCTTAGGCACGGGCCTGCAAAGCCCTTTAACCGAGTTCGATTCTCGGCGTCGCCTCCAAAGTTAGGTTTCGACTGAGTTATAAATGGCACGGTGTTCGCTTTGCCGTTAATCTGATTGACAAGGTGAAGTACCAAGTTCGGTGCGTGACCCAGATTTTATTACCAACACTTAAGGTGAGGATTGTTGATGCCAGATCGAATCCTTGTCGTCGATGACAATCCTGAAATTCTTGACTTGTTAAGTATTCTCCTAAAGGGCGAGGGTTATATTGTCAACTCATCGCTAACTGCAGAAAAAGGCGAGCAACTCGCGAGATCGTTGTCGCCAGATCTTGCAATCCTTGATGTCGTTTTGCCTGGCATGCGAGGCCCTGAACTCGCTAGACGACTGCGCCGATTTTCTGATCTACCAATCATTTTTTTAACCGCAGCAGCGTCGGAAGCTGAACAACTAGAAGGTTTTGCCTCGGGCGCAAGTGACTATGTTTTGAAACCGTTCTTGCCCCACGTGTTAAAAGCCAGAATTCGGTCGCATCTAGAAAAAAAACGAACAAAAGGTCCTTCAATAATTTCGATTGGATCGTTAGAGGTTGACTTGTCATCGAGATCGGTGGTCGTAGCTGGCGACAGTGTCGAGCTAACGCGTTACGAGTATGGAGTTTTAGCATTCTTGTTAGAAAATCTCAACAAAGTTGTGAACAAAAGCGAGCTAATGGAGGCTGTTTGGGAAGGTGAGTGGGGTGATGGTCATGCAGTCGAAAACACTTTAAGTCGCCTGCGATCGAAGCTAAAGAAAGCGGGCGCTCCATCGTCGCTGATTTCGACTCAACGCGGACTTGGATATCGCATCAGCACCAACCTGACTGAATAGTGACCCAAAGTTGACCCTCCGAAAAAAATTGGGAGGTATCTGAGAGGTTCGTCAGAGGTTTTCGGGAACCTTTATTTCTAATCTTCAAGTGTGCAACGACGACGAATCTTGTGGCGCATTCTCCTGCAGGCGATGGTGGCGGGTTTTCTATTTGTTGCAATCGGCAACGTGAGAGTTCCCGAAGAGGTTACGGCGGCCCCAGCAGACCCATGCGCTATTGGTGGCGGGAACTCGCAACGTCCATGTGACACGACTACTTCGACGGTTGCTATTACGACGACTACTGCTCCAATTGGTGAACCCACGACGACAACCGCTGTTGTCACGACGACAACAGTCGCGCCGGGCAACAGTGGCGGACAAGGTGGTGGTGGCGGACAAGGTGGTGGAACAACGACAACAACAACCACGACGCTGCCAGATGGCTCAACGACAACAACGTCGCAGCCGGGCAACGGTGGTGGACAAGGAAATCCTGGTGGCGGACAAGGCAACCCTGGCGGCACTACAACTACAACTACAACTACAACTACAACTACAACTACAACTACAACTACAACTACAACTACAACTACAACTACAACTACAACTACAACACCGCTCACCACAACACCACCATCAGTTGATGCTGCGCCTGCGAACTCTGCGGCGCCCGCTGTTGTTGAGACGGTGCCAACTAGTTCGACGGCACCTGTAGTAGTCGAAGAAACTACAACTACTTCAAGTGTTCCTGCTGTCGTCGAGACAGTGCCGACAACTTTGGCGCCACCACCAACTATTAGGCGATCGACAACGACCACTGCACTGTCGCAATTAGAACCTTCGGAAACTACGGTTCCCGAGTCAGGTGTTAATGCTTCTTCTAATTTACGAATTGAAGGCTCCGATGGTGGGTCGTATTCAGTCACGGTGGTTTATTCGCTAAATGAAGGCGGTCAACCTGAAGCAGAACTAAGGGTTAGCGATCGAATGACAAAAATTGCAGCAGACCTTGGCTTTGTCACGGTTCGTCTTGTGGCAGTTTCTCCAGCACAAGACTCTGTAGAAAGAACTACAGAAATAACCAAAGTCAGATTCTTGGTCCCTTTAATTGAAGTTGGCGAAATCGCATCTACCAAAGAAAATTTGTGGGATTCGGTAACTCATCTAAAGTCAAAAGTTTTTGAACGAGCCACTGAAATCAGATTTGGCTTGCTGCCGGCTAACGGCATTGTCGCAATGTCTTCTGATGAAATTGTTTGGGATGAGTTGCCTCGTCTCGTCTCAAAATCGCTGTCAGCAGATCAGCAAGTTGGCTACTTTGTCGACTCGGATGCTGCAGTCACAATTCTCACCAAGAGAACTGGGTCATTTGGCATCAGACAGAAACGAGAGAGTCTCAGCATTGAGCAGTGGTCAGCTCAGATGACCCCCGGTTCAGCGACGAAACTGCAAATTGAAGGTGATGTTGGTGAGGATCAAATTGAAATCATTGTTGGTGATAGCGGTTCTGTTTGTCAGGTTTCAAGCGTTGGTATTTTGACGGCTGTTGGCTCTGGCGTTTGCTACGTGACAGCGATTCAAGGCGGCGGTTCGATGTACATGAGCTCGGTGGCAGAAACACGTATGACTGAAGTGAGTCTTTTGGGGCAAATTCGAGATGTGGTCGTTGAATACCACACTTCGCTAAGCATGCTCGCGCTAGTTATTTTGCTCGCTCTAATTTTACTTTGGCAGTTTTTTCAGACGGTAATGCAAATTCGAATGGCACTTCGAACTGACCCGGGCACCTTGTAGCTACTGTATGACGACCATTCACCGAAAGTCTCTTGATAGCGATCGCCTCGGATCGTACGTTCAAACCACGAATGGTTTCGTTCGTGAGTCACTTGCGATTCTTGAAAATCGACCCAAAACACGGCTGCTTTTGACGAAGCGATTTTGGAAGACTGCTCTGCTGATCTTCACTTTTGTTCTTCTTCTGGCCTCATACTCGGTGTATCAACTACTGATTATTCACAACAGAAACTCCGAAGATCTGAGACGATTAAACGGAATCAGCGCGACTGCGTCAGAGCTTTTGGCAGGGACCCTTGCCATAAATAGCATCTTGACTGAAGTCAGGTTTTCTAGTTCTAATGTTCAACCGAACCAGATCAAGTCATTGCAGGAAGAAATTAATTTTGATCTTGCGAGACTTGAGACTTTTGCTTTTGAGCTGCAAGACCGTGAAATAAAACAAATTGTCGATTCTTTGGCTTTGACGGTCAAGTCATGGGAGATGGTTCTTGCCGACTTAAGTAATTCGGATCTTGATCGAGGCCTGGAAATCGCCGAAGTCGAGCTAATTGGCGCAGTAGCACGTTCGACTGAACTCCTTGAGTCTCAGTTGCACCTTCGAATCGAAAGCGAGGAAGTCAAGAATAATAACCAGTTACGTAGTGCCGTCATTTTTGGAGTTGTTTCTTTATTGTTTGCAATATTTAGCACGTTATTGCTTGTGCCGATCGCAATTGCCGGGTCAATTGAGCGGCTTGTAGTTATGCAGAAGGCGAATAGAGACCGAGAGCAGCGACTTGAAGTCGCAACTTCAACTTTCCTCGACAACGTGAATCTCGAGTTGCGAACCCCGCTTACCTCAATTTCGGGTTTTTCAGAACTTCTCTCAAATGCTGACGATTCAATTAACCAGTCTCAACAGAGGCGCATGATTCGCACTATTTATAAAAACTCTCAAAAGTTAAATGAGCTTGTTGACAACGTTTTAACAATGTGCAGAATTCAAACTCACGAAGTTCGGTTCAAGTTCACTGAGTTCGATGCGCGTGAAGTGCTGCGCGCAGAAGTGGGAAGGAGACAAGAACTGACCAGAATTTCTGACGTCCAAGTTCGATTTATTGAGCCTTCAACTGCTATTCCAATTGTTGGAGACTTCGAAGAAATTTCAAGAGCGATTCGGGCATTGCTTGACAATGCGATTACTTACTCAAAAAACAACAGCGTGGTGGATGTATCTGTTCGACGTGATGATGATCCGGCCGAGGGTCCAATGGCAGTTTTTGTTATTAGCGATAGAGGCATTGGTATACCAAGCAACGAATTGGCAGGGGCGCTTGACGCGTTTGAACGGGCTTCGAATGCTGTCGCGTTGTCAATCGGCGGTGCCGGGCTCGGGCTGTCTATCGTCGACTTCATTGTTTTTGAACACGGTGGCGAGTGGAAGATAACCAGTGTCGAAAATGAGGGCACCAACGTCGAGCTGCGTTTTCCATGCCTGCGAGATTCAGTCAGCAATATAGGTAAGTTTGAGACAACGAAAGAGGAAATATGAAAAAGTTATTGTCTGTTTGTTCGGCATTGATGCTCATCGCGAGTTTGTCTGCATGCGCAAGTGAGGTTGAAGATTCTCAATCGACGACAACTGCAGCAGTAAACGAGAACCCATACGGAGGCCCCGATGTCCCTCCACCGAGTCCAGACGAGCCAATCTTGAAATTGATCAACGGTGAGAAGACCCTCTCTCTATCACTCAACGATCTTCGTGATCTCCCACAGGTTGAGGCAAGAGTTTTCGAGCCGTTTGTGAAGTCAGAAATTTCGTTCAAGGGCGTAGCCATGAATGAATTGTTTCGCTTGGTCGATATCGAGTCAGATGACAACGTTCTGACGGTTGCGCTTAACGACTACACATATTCCAACTTCGCGCGAGAGTTTGTCGGTACCGAAGCGTTCCTTGCCTATGAACAAGAGGGTGGCGCAATCTTGATGAGCCGCGGAGGACCAATTCGAATAATTGTGCCAAATGATATGTCGCTAACTGAAAGTCTTGAAGTTTGGAATTGGTCTCTGGCGGAAATACGTGTTGATTAGGTCGAAAAAAGACCGTACTCGTGATTCACTAATCAGTTCTAGTGAACTTAGATTTTCAAAAACACAAAAAATTGCTTCAGTCTTTTTATTTGTTGCCTTAGTTGCATTAAGTGCACAAGTTATTCAACTGACCACAAAGCCTGAAGCAACGCTCCGCTCAATTGCCGATAGCGACGACGCGACTGGTAATGCGTTTTTCACCCAGCGCGAAACGCTGGTTCTTGCTATCAATTTTGAACGGTGGATGTCAGGCAATGAAACCAAACGAGCAGTTCTAATTCGCAGATCATTGCTGGGTCAAAGATTGAACGTTAAAGATGCTGCAGGAGTAACAAATGCTGAAAGAGCGAGTGCCGATTACTTGCAAGCGCTCGAAGAAATTGATAACTGCTTGGCTAACGAGGATGAAGGAGTCCTGATTGGCTCAAGGCAAATGGCGATTAGAAGTGAATGTGGTGGTTCGCTCGAAACTCTTACCTTTGAGGCGCGCCAATTAGGTATTGAGATTTCCAACGCAGGAGATGTTCGCCTTCGTGAGATAATTCGTCGTGATCGTGAGAACCGTGATTCTCAAATCTTCCAACTTCTATCAATAGTTGGCTTGATACTGGGTGTCGGTGGGCTTTTGGGTGTATCTCGCACTCGTGCGCTCAATCGAATAAGGCGAGTTATTGAAGATGATCAAGAAGATTTAAAAAACACACGCGACTCATTGGCACTTCTTGAGGCGCAAATCGAAGAGAGAATCGAAATCGACAAGATTCAGCGCGCTGAAGACCAACGGCTTGACACCGAGATGCGGGCAATAATCACAGAACTTCGAAATGCGACTGACTCGGAAAATGCAATCACGGCCCTCGCCAACGGCATTCACCGTCTGATTCATTCAGAAATCACTTTTGTACAGTTCTTCGCTGGTGCTGAAGATCGAGATCTTGCATCTTTGAAGCGAGGCGATACTTCCGCGACATTTGATTTTGGAAATCAGGGAATAGATCGAGAGTTCAGCTCTGAGATGTCGAAAGTTGCTCAGAAAATTTGGCACGAGAGTGAGGCCGGTTCAGTATCCATTAAAGAGATCAGTGACAGTTTGTCAACGAACGCTCTAAATGAGCTGAAAAAACTGGGACTCGATGAGTCATCAGTGATCATGCCGGTTAGCGAAGGTCAGGTTGTGCTTGGTTATGTGGTTTTTAAAAACAGCGATAATGGCTTGTTGCCTCCAAACCAGCTTTCTGCGGTTCAGAGTGCCGTCGGCCAGGCAGCCAATTCGATCGGCGCAATTCGGTCTTCGTCATTAGTGCAAAGAATTCGAGAAAATGAACAAGTCGTCTCTGAGTTGCGCGCACTTGATCGACTGAAAGATGAATTTACTGCAAACGTGAATCACGAGTTACGAACTCCGTTGACTTCAATCATCGGGTATCTCGAACTAGTGCTCTCTGATTCTCAAAACCTGCCTGCCGCGACGTTAGATTACCTTGAAACTGTCAGGCGTAACGCTGATCGATTGACTGAATTGATCGAGCGCCTGCTTGTTGTTGCAAGGTCAGATAGCCAAAGTGAAGTTCTTATGCGTACCGAAGTCGACCTGGCTCAAGTCATCCGTGATGCGGTGCAAGTTGTAGGACAGAAAGATTCGACTAAGTCAGTTGACATAAAGATAAAAATCGACGATGGTCATTTCAACATATTTGGAGACAAACTTAGACTTGAGCAAATTGTTGTCAATTTAGTTAGCAATGCGGTTAAATTCAGCAAAAGTTATTCAACGGTTTTTGTCGAGCTACGACGGTTGAAAAGTGTGATAGGCGGTAATCCTGAAGTAGAACTAACGATAAGAGATTCCGGCATTGGTATACCTGCAAACGAAACCGCCAATCTCTTCAATCGATTCTTCCGCGCGTCAAACGCAACCAAGGCGTTGATACCTGGCACTGGGCTTGGATTGTCAATCGTGAAACAATTCGTCGAAGACCACGACGGAAATATTTCGATAAATTCGGTCGTTGGTCAAGGCACCACCGTGTCGGTGCGACTACCGTTAGCCCCTATTAAATTGGTGTGACCGAAGGAGAGTCATGGCGACAAAGCCGGTAGTAATAGTTGCCGACGATAATGCTGACATCTGTGAGTTGCTTAAAGTCGGTCTTGGCAGACTTGACCTCGACGTACTTGTCGCAACCAATGGTCGTGAAGCTTACGAACTGATTGTTTCTCGTCGCCCCAACTTGGTGCTACTTGATTTGGTGATGCCTGAATTAAACGGTCTGGAAGTGTTGACGAAATTAAGAGAAGATGCAGAATTCTCGAAACTTCCCGTCATCATGATCACGGCACGCACTCAGGATGACGATATAGAGCGAGGGTTTGGGCTCGGCGCAACTGATTACATTTTGAAGCCTTTTAATCTCAAAGATCTGACTACAAAAGTTGTATCAATACTCAATCTTAAATAGTTAAGTTTTTTTAATTATTTTGATTACTTCATCAACAAAACGCATGACTGGCTCGGTAGAAGTTGGATGTCCGAAGTCCATCACAAAATGTGTGACGCCAAGTTCTTCTAGGTGAGTTAAGTCGGCGACGTATTGTTCTGATTCTGCTGCGGTGGTAGGTAGCGGCCGCTCAATAGTCAGCGAAATTTCAACACTTGATGGATCGCGGCCGGCGCGGTCTGCGGATGCCAGCACGATGTCGCGCTTTTTTATCCACTTCGATTCATCGCCTTGTAATGACGAATTCCAAACATCGG
>Ga0255189_1000216_pt1 | contig 8561 bp, 10 predicted proteins | sample Miss_Cont_RepC_8_FD_183620 | JGI IMG/M metagenome (GOLD analysis project Ga0255189, IMG submission 183620) | Freshwater microbial communities from Mississippi River, Louisiana, United States - Miss_Cont_RepC_8h | ecosystem: Environmental > Aquatic > Freshwater > River | place: USA: Louisiana...
ATTCCCTCTTATGTCCGACACTGTCTTGGCGGTACAGAATCTAAAGAAAAACTACGGCGAGTTTGTCGCCGTTGATGGTATTTCGTTTTCGGTCCCCCGCGGCAAGATCGTCGGCTTCCTCGGCCCAAATGGAGCCGGAAAGACAACCACCATACAAATACTCTCGGGGATCACGCTTCCGAACGGCGGCTCCATCAGCTACTTCGGGCACGATTTCGCCTCCGAGCGCGAGGCATGCCTGCAGCGCATCAACATGACCTCCGCCTTCAACACGCTGATGGGACGTATCTCTGTCTGGGAAAACCTCTTCGTATTTGCCGAGCTCTATCAAATCAACGATCCACGCACAAAGATAGAAACACTGCTCGGTGAACTCGAGGCGACTGACCTAAAGCATCGTCTCTACAAAGATCTTTCAACCGGCCAGAAGACACGCATCAATCTCGTTAAATCTCTCCTTAATGATCCGGAGATCCTTCTCATGGATGAGCCAACTGCATCGCTCGACCCAGACATCGCCGATAAGACACTCACACTCATCGAGAAACTCCGCGCCGAGCGCAATCTTTCAATCCTCTACACGAGCCACAACATGAACGAGATCACGCGTATTTGCGACGAAGTGATCTTCCTCGACCACGGCAGGATCGTCGCCCACGACACTCCCCTGAATCTCACCAAGCGCATCTCGGCCGCGACACTGCGCGTGACTTTCGACAAGAAAACGCCGGCACTCGAATCCCTCTTTACGACCAAGGATGTCGAATTCTCCCTGAGCGAGCATGCGGTCGAGATACGAACATCCGAACAAGCGATTCCCGGACTCCTCTTTGATATGAGCAAAACCGGCATCTGGATCGAGGATATCGACATTCGCAAACCGACACTGGAGGACGTCTTCCTACAGATCGCTCGTACCTAATCTATGCTTAACCTCCGCCGCGTTCGCGCAATACTCTGGCAAGAATTCTTCATCACCCGCCGTGCGGGCGATGTCATGGCCGATATCTTCATATTCCCCTTCGCCAACATCATCGTCTTCGGCTTCCTGTCGCTCTATCTCAGCGGTGAGAATACGCTCATGGGACAGCAGGTTCTCATGGGCATGCTCTTGTGGAACGTGATCTGGATCGTTCAATACTCGGTGACTGTCGGAAGTCTCTGGAACATATGGTCACGGAATCTCACTAATCTCTTTATTTCGCCGATGCGGCTCCCTGAATACATCCTCGCGCACGCACTCTCGGGAATGATCAAGGCGTCGATCGTGCTCGGCATCGCGGCCGTCCTCTCGATCTATGTGTTCGATTTCAATCTCTTCTCCATAGGTGCTCCGGCATTCCTGCTCGTGTTCATGAATCTCTCGCTCTTCGCCTACGCGCTCGGCATCGCGCTTCTCGGGATCATCTTTCGCTACGGCACGCGCGTGCAAGCGGCCGCCTGGGCAACTGTATCGTTCTTCCAACCACTCTCCGCAGCGTTCTATCCTCTTGAGATCATGCCCACCGCGCTCCAACTCCTCGCCAAGCTTTTCCCTGCAACGCATGCGTTCGAGGCGGCCCGCTTCGCGCTCGCGAACAACGGCGCGCTCGCGTGGAATTCACTCGGTATCGCCTTCGTTGAGAATGTTCTCTACGGAATCCTTGCGACGCTCCTGTTCGCATACCTCTACAACGCATCGCGAGATTCTGGCCAATTTGCCCGCAACGAATCCTAGGGCTTCACGCCTTCGCGAATCGTCGTATAATGCCCGTCTATGATGCGGGTGGTGACTGTTGATGCGGACGATAAGCCCATTGGCATAAAACTGCGCGAAGACATCACGCGCGACGACCTCTATCGCGCTTCAGCTATCTGGATCACGAATCCTCGTGACGAGATATTGATTGCGCAACGAGCATTCGTGAAAAAGCATAGCCCGGGCCTCTGGGGCACCGCCGTCGCGGGAACTGTCGAGGAAGGCGAAGAATATTTCGATAACGCCCTCAAAGAGGCCTCGGAAGAACTCGGACTCACCATTCCCCCGCACGAGCTCATTGAGGGACCAAAATGGCTCGTCGAGGGTACACATCGCTTCTTTTGCCAATGGTATAGCTACCGTGCGGACATCCCCATTGAATCACTGAGCTACCAACCGGAGGAAGTAGCAGCGGCTCGCTGGATTAGCGCAGACGAATTGCGGACCGCACTGAAAGAGAAGCCCCATGAATTCGTGGGTCGCGGCGATGGTCGCTACGAGGAGCTCATCTCTTTTGGACTTTCGACTCGCTAGAGAATCTTGTTGATGAACCAGGTTGCGATTGAAAGCACGATCGCGCCGAGAAGTGCGGGGATAATGCCCGCAAGCACGAAACCAGGGACAACGAGTGTCATCGCCCAGAACAGCGCGGCGTTCAACACGAAAGAAAACAGCCCAAACGTAATGAGCGTGATCGGAAAGGTCAGTATCTGAAGCACGGGACGAATAACCATCGTAATGACTGACCACACGAGTGCGACGAGAAGAATCGTCGTCCATCCTTCGGACAGGGAAATACCAGGTACGACATTGACCGTAATGAGCACGGCCGCGACGGTGCCAAGATATCTCAGTATGAGGTGCATAGCGCTAGCGTAGCATGAAAATACTCCGCAGCGCGGAGTATTTCCCAATTTACCATCCTGCCTTATCGTCTTCTTCTACCGCATCAGCTTTGTCATCATCATCTCCTTCGTCGCCCCAGCCAAACTCTCCATCCTCTTCCGCAGTGTCGTCGAGCGCACTGTCCGAGATAACGGCCTCATCACCTGACTCCTCGCGTTCATCATCGCTCATCATCATACGTGCTTCGTCTCTAAACCAATAACACCGATATCGTACTTATGAAAAACTTCTGCGCAAGGGGGGTTTGGCCGATAATCTGTGTATAAGGAAAGTATGCCTATAATGCCCAGATGGATCCGCATGAGCGCATAGATACGCACTTCCGCCTGACCGCCCCCCACGCGGCAGCACTCCGCAAGCTCGGACTAGAAACCCTCCAAGACCTCCTCTTTCATTTCCCGACACGCTACGAGCGCGCCGGTTCTGAATCGAGGGTGGCGCAACTCGTTTCAGGGAGCAAGGTTACGCTATACGGGACGCTCTCCAAACTCGAGGCAAAACGGCTCTGGAAGAGCAGAAGGACAGCAACAGAAGGATGGTTCGAAGATGCGTCCGGACGTGTCAAAGTACTCTGGTTCAACCAGCCGTACATTGCGAAAATGGCACCACAGGGCGTCCCTATCAAGCTCACGGGCACCGTCGCCGGGAAGGACAAGCCGTATATAACGAATCCCGAAATTGAACCTGTTGGCGAGAGCGGCATTCCTGCGCCGCTATTCAACGATACCCCAGAGACGGACCTCACCCTCTACCCCGTCTATCCCGAGACGAGCGGCATCACGAGCAAGTGGTTTTTTCATGCGGTCGGTAAAATCCTTGCATCGGGTACACATAAACACATCGCCGACGTCGTACCACACGAGATATTACGGCGCTACCACCTCCCCGATATGGAAACGGCACTGGTGTGGATCCATACTCCCCAAAAAGAGACGCACGCCGAGACGGCACGAAAACGATTCTCGTTTGACGAGATATTCCTCCTGAGCGTGGTGCGCGCTCTCGAACGAGCGAAGAATGATGCTCTGCCAGGATTTCTGATCGAGAAAAGCGAACCTCTTGTGGAGAAATTTCTCGCATCGATTCCCTTCCCGCCAACAGGGGCTCAGAGGCGTGCGATCGCAGAGATTCTCGCCGACATCCAAAAGCCACATCCGATGGCGCGCCTTCTCGAGGGCGATGTCGGAAGCGGAAAGACACTGGTTGCTGCTGCTACCGCCTATACAATCGTACAGAGCCGTCCGCGCAACCAATCGTTCGGCACCCTACAAGTCGCCTACATGGCACCGACCGAAATACTCGCTACTCAGCACTTTACATCGTTTGTCGAATACTTTCGCGATCTCCCCATCAATATCGGACTCATCACCGGAAGCGCCTGCAGAAAATTCCCGTCGAAGACGCACCGTGGCGAAGTGACCGACATCTCTCGCTCTCAGCTACTTAAGTGGGTCGCCAGTGGCGAGATCGCGATGCTGGTGGGAACCCATGCCCTCATACAAAAAGCCGTGAAGTTTAAACACTTGGCGTGCGCAATCGTCGATGAACAACATCGATTCGGAACTCGCCAACGACAAGAACTCTCTCACAAAGGCGATGCGATGCCCCACTTCCTTTCGATGACCGCGACCCCGATACCGCGAACGCTCGCGCTGACGATCTATGGAGATCTTGACCTTTCTGTTCTCGATGAACTACCTCCTGGTCGAGCGAAAATCACCACAAAGATCGTCATGCCTGAGCATCGCGACAGCGCGTATGAGGCAATACGCGCAGAGCTCAAGAAAGGCAGACAAGCGTACGTGATCTGCCCACGCATCGAGGAGCCCGATCCTGAGAAACTCAATGCACTCCAAGCAAAATCAGCGAAAGCCGAGAGTACACGTCTCCAGAAAGAGGTGTTTCCCGAGTACCGCGTCGGCCTCCTTCATGGTGCTATGACGCCGAAAGAAAAAGATGAGGCTATGCGTGCATTTACGGCGCACGAACTCGATATATTAGTAGCGACTTCGGTCGTCGAAGTCGGGGTTAACGTACCGAATGCAACGGCAATCCTCATCGAAGGGGCGGAGCGATTTGGCCTCGCACAATTACACCAGCTACGCGGACGCGTGCAACGCTCGTCGCATCCCCCGCTGTGCTTCCTCCTTCCAGAAACCAAAGGTGCGCACGCAATGCGGCGCCTCAAGGCGCTCGAGAAGAGCAGCAACGGTTTCGAGCTCGCCGATGCGGATCTCGAGGCTCGGGGCGCCGGCGACCTCTACGGAAGGCGACAGTGGGGCGTGAGCGATCTTGGTATGGAAGCGCTCAGGAATCCACGCCTCATCGAAGCGGCGCGCACTGAAGCCTACGCACTCATACAGGCAGATCCGTCGCTCACGGCGCACGAAGCACTCAAGCGGAGGATCGATCAAGAACGCGGCACGCCGCACCGCGAATGATCACTCGGAGATCGTGATCGTTGCACTATCCATTTCACTGAGGCCAGCGCCGCGTCGTAGCGTAAGCGTATATGTCCCGATATTAGCGTAGGTGTGTTCGAATTCCTTGCTCGCAACGCCACCGCCACACGTACCGTGCGACTGTGTCTGATGAGCACTGCCATCACCCCAGTCGAGATCATAGCCCGTACAAGGCGTGCGTATTTCGAATTGTGCGGTAACGCTCGTATCGTCGCCACCAACAGTCGGACTCACGGCAAAGTAGGACCCGTAGCCACTACCCGTATCTCCGGTGGCAGCAATCGAGATACTGCCTACTGATTGGCCCGGCGTTCCGCGAATAAGGAGCGCAGTGAAGTTGCCACCATTCTGATAGGCATGCGTTACCGTATATGAGCTTGGTGCGCAGCCAGAGAGCGGAAGCTGTGCCGTTTCTCCATCGCCGAAATCCATGCGATACGGACCAGCATTACAGGAACCAGCAGCGTTGATAATTCCGGAAAATGTCACCGAGAAGGGCGCTGCACCAGATGTCGCGTTCGCACTGAACGTATCATTCCCGCCCGTACCTCCGCCGTCACCCGTGACGACCACTGTCGCGGTCGTGCGATGCACGCCGGAGCGCAGCGTCACGAGATATGTTCCCGCTCGGGTGTAGGTGTGATTCAACACCTGTCGGATTTCTGCACACGCGCCGTTCGGCACGCCGAGAGGAATCGGTCCACTCCCGTCGCCGAAATCAACTTCATAGGTCGCAGCACTACAGGATCGGGTGGTGTTAATCGTAGCCTCCACAACGACCGCATGCGGCGCTGCCCCGGTAATTGGTGTTACCTTAATGAATCCCCCTGTATTGCTGTCACCGGAACCGAGAATGTCGGGGCACTGGAGTGCGAGGAGCGCGGCAGTGCGTGGCCCTGTTACGCCATACCCTGTGGATTCACCCGTCCCCTCGCAAACAAGTTTATTCTTGCATTGAAATCGCTTTATCGCGGCGGCAGTCAGTTGCCCGTAATAGCCAGTAACTTGTCCTTCAGGATAGAGAGATGGGTCGAGCGCGAGAAAACGCTGGAGCCGCGCCACATCATCTCCTGTTGAGCCGATCTTGAGCGAGCGACTAATGTGCGGACACGTGACATTGGTACGTGTTTGCGTCGGCACGACAGACTGCTGACCGGGAACCGTATTTGCCTGACCTTGGAGACTTTCGATTCGCTGCAAGAGCATATTGATCTGCGCGCGAAGTTCTTCCGGCGTCACGGCACTCGCGAAGAACGGGAGACAGAGAATACTGATAATGGTCGAAGAAGCGATGGTGCGTATCATGAAGGCATTGTGGCATGCCCTCACGTCTGCGCAATCTCACTAATTCACACGAGCATCTCAAGCGCGGCACGCGCTGCTGCGGACCCGTAACTACTATCACCTCCCGCGCGCGCATGTGCCTGAGGGAGTGTTGTCGGCGTGATGATGCCAAATCCGATCGGTTTTAGATATGTGAGCATGAGTGTCTGGAGTGCCCCGGATACGGCATGCGAAATATACTCATCATGTTTAGTCTCGCCTTTGAGAACGCACCCGAGCACCACCAGCGCATCATATTTTTTAGACTTGAGGAGCCGTGCTGCCGCAAGTGGTATCTCGAACGCCCCCGGCACTGAAACGATTGTTATATTCTTGTCCTTCACCTGCCATTCTCGGAGGGTCTCGAGCGCGGCATCGCGAAGCTGATACGTCACATCGTGATTAAACTCTGAAACAACAATACCAATCCGAAAGCGCGATCCGTCGCCTGCAGTGCGCTTCTTCGTCAGTTCTCGTCTTTGCATGCGAGCACCCTATCATTTCCCTCGAAGCTCAGCCAGATAACGCGCAATCATATCTGTCTCTATATTGACGTAGTCACCCCTTCTTAATTGCCCTAAGTTGGTGTGTTTACGACTATACGAAACCAGCGAGATAGAGAAGGTACGCTTCTGCTTTGCTTGAACGGTAAGGGAAACGCCGTGCACCGCAACAGACCCCTTCGGCGCGATAAGACGAAGTGCTGACAAAGGAACTTGAATCGTGAGCGTTCTGGCCGGACCAACATCATGAACTCGGACTATTTTCCCGCGCGCATCAATATGACCCTGGACGAAATGCCCATCAACGGCTTCTATCATGCGCAATGATCGTTCGAAATTGACGACGTCACCCTGGACCAACGAGCCCGCGGTCGTAGTATTGAGTGTCGCTGGCATATATTCGAATTCGAGATAGGTTGCCCCTTGAGCACGTACGGTCGAGCAGACTCCATTGATTGAAACACTTTCGCCAAGCATAAATTTCATACCACGAGGTTTTTCGATATGAACTATTCTGCTCTTCCCTCTTTTCTCTGCAAACAGTACTTTCGGTGTTTTTTTGATTATTCCTGTAAACATACCTATGTTTACTCACCATACTCGCGAACAGTTTGGATGTCACGTCCTATTGCCTCTTTCAGCTCTTTCTCGCTTTCATAGTGAAATTCATCACGTATCTTTCTAAGGCACGTCACCACAAGGATCTTACCGTATAGATCTCCCTCGAAGTCGAGAAGGTGTGCTTCAACGACAGGACGGCGGCGAGACACAAAGACGCCTGCGCGATAGCGAGACCCTTCGCACTCAACCTCTCCGATGAAGACACCTGCCTCTACCTCAGCGGCAGCTATGTTTGCAGTGGGGTATCCTAGTCGACGCCCTTCCCCGTCACCATGAATGACCGTCCCTTCGTACCTCATGAGAGTTCAGCAAGTGCCTTAAGCGCGAACATACGAATATCCGGCCAGATCCGTAGGGAATCATCTTCGATCTCTTTTCGCGACACCCACCGAATTTCCCCATCCGCGGTCTCAGGAACCGCGTCGCGAGAGAGCGATCGCGCGAAGTACACATGGTCAACGTGTTCATGAGTATGTGCCTCATCGAAGAAATGTCGATGGAGGAACTTCGGCGGGATTAATTCCCCGGTCATCGTCGACTCTTTTGCGCCAGCCGTCGGATTCCCGATCAACTCGATCTCAAGCCCCGTCTCTTCTTTCACTTCTCGCCGAGCCGCCTCATTCGGGTCTTCATCGAGCTCGATATGCCCACCCGGCGGCAACCACCCTCCGAGCTTCTTGTGCTTGTGAAGGAGTACCGCTCCATCATTCACAATGTAGACACTAGCGGTGAAATCGATCTTTTCGTGGATGTGTGCCATATCAGTGGTATGCCGGCGCTTTCATTTCAAGCTGAGGAATCATAATTCCATCAATACGAAATCGATCTTCAGTCACCCGCCCACCCGTATCCTTGAACCCTTTCTTTTGATAGAACGCGACGGCTCGCTCGTTGTAAGTAGCTACGTACACGTATGTCGGCTTCGAGGTATCAAGAAACGTGAGCGTGTGCTGCCAGAGAGACGTCCCAATGCCGCGCCCCAGCGCCGTCGGCGCAACATACAGCGCG
>Ga0255189_1000225_pt1 | contig 8470 bp, 7 predicted proteins | sample Miss_Cont_RepC_8_FD_183620 | JGI IMG/M metagenome (GOLD analysis project Ga0255189, IMG submission 183620) | Freshwater microbial communities from Mississippi River, Louisiana, United States - Miss_Cont_RepC_8h | ecosystem: Environmental > Aquatic > Freshwater > River | place: USA: Louisiana...
CCCCACAGTGTGCCAACAATTGCGCTCAGCATAGGATTCTCTATTCGTGAAGCGGCCGTACCGAATCGTCGTTGCAAAACCCGGTCTTGACGGGCATGATCGCGGCGCAAAGACCATCTCGCGAGCGTTGCGCGACCACGGCTTCGAAGTGATCTACACGGGTCTGCACCAGACCCCCGAGCAGATTGCCGAAACCGCGCTACAAGAAGACGTCGATGCGGTTGGGCTGTCACTCCTGTCGGGCGCGCACCTCACCCTCTTCCCGCGAGTGATGGAAGAGTTGCGCGCACGAGACATGGGCGGCGTGCTCATCTTCGGCGGCGGTGTCATCCCCGACGCTGACGCAGCAACGCTGAAGCAACAAGGTGTGAGCGAGATCTTCGGTCCGGGTTCGTCGTTAAAGACGATCGCACAGTGGCTGGAGACCGCGCTCGACGAGCGAGAGAAAGTGAGCAAGTAGTGGACCTCTTCGAATATCAGGGCAAGCAGTACTTCGCATCCTTCGGCATTCCGGTGTCGGCAGGCGATGTGGCGCACACCGTCGACGAGTCGGTTGCCATCGCCGAGCGAATCGGTTACCCGGTCGTCGTGAAGGCGCAGGTGCAAGTTGGCGGTCGCGGCAAGGCCGGCGGTATCAAATTGGCGAACGACAAAAACGAAGTGCGCACCCACGCCGGCAACATCATCGGCATGGATATCAAAGGCCACGTCGTGAAGCGGGTCTGGATCGAGCGCGCCAGCGACATCGCCGAGGAGTACTACGCGTCGTTCACGCTCGACCGCGCAGCCAAGCAGCACTTGCTGATGCTCTCGGCCCAAGGCGGTGTCGACATCGAAGAAGTCGCGGCCAAGGATCCAAAGGCGATCGTCAAACTGCATGTGAACCCGGTGGCAGGTCTGAGCGAGTCAGCGGCGAAGAAGGCGGCCGTCGATGCAAAGATTCCGACAAAGGCGCAGGACGGCGTCGCCAGCATCCTCGTCAAGTTGTACGACTGCTTCGTGAAGGGCGACTGCGACCTCGCTGAGATCAACCCGCTCATCTTGAAGCCGACCGGAGAGGTGCATGCCCTTGATGCGAAGGTCAGCCTCGACGGCAATGCGGCCTTCCGTCACCCGGAATGGGAGCCTTTCGCGGCCACCCAAGAACTCGACGAGCGCGAGCAACTCGCCCGCGACAAAGGCCTCCAGTACATCGGTCTTGACGGCAGCGTCGGCATCATCGCCAACGGCGCGGGTCTCGCGATGAGCACTCTCGACGTCGTGAACCAGGTCGGCGGCAAAGCCGCGAACTTCCTTGACATCGGTGGCGGCGCCAATGCCGAGCTCATGACTTCTGCGCTCGAGGTGATCAATTTCGACACGAAGGTGCGCAGCATCTTCATCAACATCTTCGGCGGAATCACGAGAGGTGAAGAGGTCGCCAAGGGCATCGTCGAAGCAATGCGCCGAGTTGAACTACGAGCTCCGATTGTGATTCGACTCGACGGCACCAATGCCGATGAAGGTCGTCGCATACTCGCCGCCGCCGGAATCTCGGCTGAAAAACTCATCTCCAAGCCCACGATGTTGGAGGCGGCCCGCACCGCGGTTGCCATCGCAAACGGAAAGAGCGGTAACTGACATGGCAATCTTCGTCAATGAAAACACCAAAGTGATCGTGCAGGGTCTCACCGGCGGTCAAGGCAAGTTTCACGGTCTGCGCAACCGGGCGTACGGCACGAAGGTCGTCGGAGGCGTCACGCCGGGAAAGGGCGGACAAGACGTCGAGGGAATCCCCGTGTTCAACTCGGTCGCCGAAGCTGTCGCTGCGACCGGTGCTGATGCGTCATTCGTCGCGGTGCCACCGAAGGCGGCTCCGGCTGCGATTCTCGAGGCAGCCGCGGCAGGCGTGAAGTTCATCGTCTGCATCACCGAGGGCGTGCCGGCGCAAGATGAAGCGCGAGTGTTCGCGACGTTGAAGCGCGACTACCCGCACACACGACTGCTCGGCCCTAACTGCCCGGGCATCATCAGCCCAGGAAAGTGCAACATCGGCATCACTGCCGGCGAGATTGCTCAACCGCCGACCAAGGGCGGCAAGAACGTCGGCATCGTTTCACGTTCAGGAACGCTCACGTACCAGGCGCTCTTTGAGTTGAAGCAGCAAGGCATCGGTGTCACCACGTGCGTCGGCATCGGCGGCGACCCCGTCCCCGGAACATCGTTCGTCGATTGTCTCGCAGAGTTTCAGAATGATCCAGAGACGAGTGCCATCTTGATGATTGGAGAGATCGGCGGCTCTGCAGAAGAAGAAGCTGCCGAGTTCATCAAGGCCAATGTCACGAAACCGATGAGCGCCTACATTGCAGGAGTCACCGCCCCGGCCGGCAAGAAGATGGGTCACGCAGGTGCGATTGTCTCGGGCGGCAAAGGAACGGCGCAAGGGAAGATGGATGCCTTGCGTGCCGCAGGGGTCAAGGTTGGTGCAAATCCAACCGAGGCCGGCGAACTGATGGCACAGATCATCAAGTCGCTGAAGTAGCACTCGGCGCGTCACGCGTCAGTCCGACAGCACCGTGCGTACTCCGTAGAATTCGGGGTACTCATGCGTATCGCTGATCTGTTGGCTCGCGGACGCACGTATTCGTTCGAGTTCTTCCCGCCCAAGACCGAAGAAGCTGAGGCACAGCTCACCGCAACCATCACCGAGCTTGCCCTTCTCAAGCCGAGCTTCTTCTCGGTCACCTATGGAGCCGGTGGTAGCACCCGTACGAGAACACGCGATGTCGTCGTCAACATGGCGCGCAACGGCAGTGTTCCGCCGATGGCCCACCTCACGTGCGTCGGGCACACTCGCGACGACATCAACTCGTTGTTGGGGGAGTACAAGGCCGGCGGAGTTGAAAACATCCTCGCGCTCGGAGGTGACCTGCCCGCCGACCCGTCACAAGCCGGCTCGAGCGACTTCCGATTCGCGCTCGACCTCGTCGAGCACGTGCAGGCGCATTTCGACATGTCAATCGGTGTCGCCGCGCACCCTGAGGTGCACCCACGTTCGACTTCTCGCGAAGCTGATCGCAGGCACCTCGCAGAAAAACTTCGCCGCGCCGACTTCGCAATGACGCAGTTCTTCTTTGAGGCTCACCATTACTTGAGACTCAGAGACGAGCTTGCGGCGCTCGGCGTGCACAAGCCGATCATCCCCGGCATCATGCCCGTCACCAACAAAGGCCAGATCGTCAAGATGGCGCAGATGTCGGGTGCCGAGATTCCGCGATGGTTGACCGACCGTCTCGAGCCTCTCACCGAACCAGCCGAGATTCGTCGTGTCGGCGTCGAAGTGGCAACGAAACTTGCAGAAGAACTGCTCGCCGCGGACGTGCCTGGCCTGCACTTCTACACGCTCAATCGTTCGACTGCTACGCGAGAGATCTACCGCAACCTCGGCCTCGGCAGGTGATGAGCGCCGACACGAGGCGCGCACAATGAGCGACAAGCGGCCAAGTCTTCTCGGTTACCTTCCGGCGCTCGACGGGGTCCGCGCGCTCGCCGTCATCGCGGTGATCGTCTACCACGCGAACAAAAAATGGCTGGGCGGAGGATTCCTCGGCGTCGAAGTGTTCTTTGTCATCAGCGGATTCCTCATCACGTCGCTGTTGATCGCCGAGTCAGAACGCGACGGAAAAATCGACCTGAAGCAATTCTGGGTTCGCCGGGCGCGGCGTCTGTTGCCGGCTTTGTGGGTGATGCTCGCCTTGGTCACGATCTATTGCTCACTGTTCGAGCGAGATGCCCTCGGCTCGTTGCGCGGTGACCTCGTTGCCGCTGTTTTGTACGTCTTCAACTGGTTCCAGATCTGGGTTGGCACGTCGTACTTCACGGCGTTCGACTTCGTGCCGCTTCGGCACTTGTGGTCGCTTGCAGTGGAGGAGCAGTTCTACCTGGTTTGGCCGCTCATCATGTTCGTTGTCGCGCGGCTCGGACGGCGTCGCCTGCCATTGGTGGGTTTGCTCTTTGCCGCAACGGCAATTGCCATCGCGGTCTTCACCGCGCTCACCTACCGAAGCGGACATGTCGCCACGATCACCGAGACACCCGAGCAATTCATCGAACTCTTCGGTCATCCGGTCTCGCGAATCGACTTTCTCTTCTTGGGCACGGTCTCACGTGCTGGCGGCTTGTTCTTGGGTGCGGCGCTCGCCATCTTCTGGCGACCGTGGTTGCTCTCGTCGTCGCCTATCGGCACGCGCGGACAAGCCCTTGATGTCGTGTTTCTCGCAGGGTTCGGCGGCCTTGCGGTCACCGCAGCGGTATTTCGAGATGTTGTGGAGGTCACCAACGTCGGTCCGACTGGATACGACCTACTTTTCCGCGGCGGCTTCTTCATCGTCGGGTTGGCCAGCGTCGCGGTGATTGCGGCGGCAGTGCACCCAACTGCGACCATGACTCACCATCTGCTCGGCAACCGAGTGATGACCTACATCGGTCAACGGTCGTACGGGCTGTATCTGTACCACTGGCCGGTATTTCAGATGTACCGCCGTTTTGCCGGTCAGGGACTGACACCGTATGAGTTCGTTCTGCTCGTGTTGCTGTCGCTCGCTATCACCGAGCTGTCGCATCGCTACATCGAGAGCCCGATTCGTGACGGTCGATTTGCTGAGTGGCGCAGACGTCGTCGAGAGTCGCATGTCTCATTCGCTGATCTCGAGCCGCGCGTTCGGGCGCGACGAGCCGCGATTGTGGCACTTGCAGCGATGTTGCCGGCGTTCTCGCTCGTGAGCGTTGCCACCGCCGACGTGAAACTCAACGACATCAGTCAGAGCCTGGCTGACAGCGAGTCGGCAGTCGTCAACGTGCTCGAAGAACCGACGGCGACCACGCTGGCTGCGGGCCCCGTCATCGTTGGCGGTGTCACACAGACCACGACGCTTGACGGACAGCTCATTGACGTGTTGGCAATCGGTGATTCGGTCATGCTCGGAGCGGCACGAGAACTCACGGCGCGCGGTGCGACTGTCGATGCGATGAAGAGCCGCTCCGTGCGTCAGGCACTCGAAATCGTCAATTACCTCAAGTCGATCAGGCGTCTCGGATCAATCGTGGTGATTCACTTGGGGACGAACAGCACGACGTCTACCGCGGTACTCGATGAGATTATGACGTCGTTGGCCGATGTGCCGCTCGTTCTTTTTCTCACGGTGCATGTGCCGAGCGAGCCCCGCCAGAGCATCAACAACCGCTTGATCAATGCGCTTCCCGAGCGTTACGCAAACGTAAAAGTCCTCGACTGGTATTCCATCGCCGGCCAGTACCCCGAGTATCTGTACTCCGACAAGACGCATCTACGGCCAGCCGGGGCGAACTTCTACGCCGACATCATCATGCAGGCAGTCGGAAGGCTCTAGACGCTTGGTGCTCGGGTTGCCCGCATCGTCTAGCGTGTCAGCCCGTGACAAACCCAGTACGAGTCGCCGTCACCGGCGCAGCAGGACAAATCGGATACAGCCTTCTCTTTCGCATCGCCTCTGGCGCGATGTTGGGGCCGGACACCAAGGTGATACTTCAGCTTCTGGAAGTCACGCCAGCACTCGGTGCGCTGAATGGCGTGAAGATGGAGCTCGACGACTGCGCCTTTCCGCTCCTCTCTGACGTGGTGATGAGCGACGACCCGAACGTGGCGTTCGCCGACGCCGATGTCGCGTTGCTCGTCGGTGCGATGCCGCGCAAAGACGGCATGGAGCGCAAAGACCTGCTCTCGGCAAACGGCGGCATCTTCAAACCGCAAGGCCAGGCAATCGGTCGCAACGCGAAGAAGAACGTGAAGGTGCTCGTCGTCGGCAACCCTGCCAACACCAACGCCCTTATCGCACTCAGTCACGCCTCGGGGATCGACCCCAGACAGTTCACCGCGATGATGCGTCTCGACCACAACCGTGCGATCTCGCAGTTGTCGGCAAAGCTCGGCAAGCCGGTGTCCTCAGTGAAGAAAATGACCGTGTGGGGCAACCACTCGACGACGCAGTATCCCGACCTGTCGTATTGCGAGGTTGACGGAAAACCGGCGAAGGCCATGGTCAACGACTCCGCCTGGGTCAACGAAACGTTCATTCCCACGGTTGCCAAGCGTGGTGCCGCTGTCATTAAGGCTCGCGGTGCGTCGTCGGCTGCGTCGGCGGCAAATGCGGCTGTCGACCACGTTCGTTCGTGGGTGCTCGGCACCCCGGCAGGCGACTGGGTGAGCATGGCAGTGCCGAGCGACGGCTCGTACGGCGTTCCCGAAGGTCTCGTCTCGTCGTTCCCGTGCACGTGCTCGGGTGGCGAGTATCGAATCGTGAAAGATCTGCCGATCGACGCCGACAGCAGGGCGCGCATCGACGCGTCGGTTGCCGAACTGAAGGAAGAGCGCGACGCGGTGCGTGCGCTCGGCCTCATCTAAGCGAGCAGATCAACTTCGGGCTCGCCCCAACGTGGGGCACGGCTCGATGTTCTGTTCGAGTCTTACTCGAACGTGGTGCGTGCGCGAACGCGGGTGAATACCGCGTCGAGCGCAGCGAAGAAATCTTGGGCGGCAATGATCTTTTCGTGGTTGCCGCTGAAACGCACCTTTCCAGTGATGAACGACTCCGCGGCATTGAGTTCGCCGCGAGCGATAGCAACCGCGGTCTCGTACGACTGACGAAACGTCACGTCGCACGGCACCGGACCCTTTCCGAATTGCGGCTTCCCCTCGGAACACACCAGGTGATAGGTGACCTCGCCGAACGGCGTGTCAGTGACGACCTGCGTCACCGCCACAGAGTGCGCCGCCGCAGCTGTCGCTACAGCCTTGTCAGACTCGATGTCGCGGGCGACTTCGCCGATCCATTCGTCGCTTAGGTATCGCACGACGTAGGAGCGTAACGCTGGCTTACGCCAGTGCTACGCGGCTTTGAGGCTGGCCGTCTTCTGGCTCGAGCGGTAAATCGAGAACAGCAAGACTGCCAACGAGACTCCCGCGATGGTGTAGCGAGCACCGTCGTTGTCCTGCAGGTTGATGACCGCCGGCAAGATGAGCAACGAAACGAGGTTCATCACCTTGATCAGCGGGTTGAGCGCCGGACCAGCGGTGTCTTTGAACGGGTCGCCGACGGTGTCGCCGATGACCGCAGCCTTGTGCGGGTCGGAGCCTTTGCCGCCGTGGTGGCCGTCTTCGATGTACTTCTTCGAGTTGTCCCACGCACCACCGGCATTGCTCAGGTAGTTGGCCATGAGCTGACCGGTCAAGATGACCGCTGCGAGGAACGCGCCGAGCGCGAAGTAGTTGATGCCGAAGCCGACGATCACCGGTGTCAGCACCGCAAGCAGAGCAGGCGTGGTGAGCTCGCGTAGCGATGCTGCCGTGCAGATGTCGATGACGGGACCGTAGTCAGGCTTCTTGGTGCCGGCCATGATGCCGCCGTCCTTGAACTGCTTGCGCACTTCTTGCACGACAACTCCGGCCGAGCGACCAACGGCGCGAATCGCAAGCGCCGAGAACATGAAGGCGATCGAACCACCGATCAAGAGACCGATGAACGTCTTCACGTCCGCGACGTTGATTTGCGTGCGGAGGTCGGAGAAGATTGCGTCACCCTTGATACCTTCCTTGGCAAAGCCGAGTTCACCGGCAATCGTCTCGATGTACGACGCAAAGAGCGCGACCGCAGCGATGACTGCCGAACCGATTGCAAAGCCCTTCGTGACGGCCTTGGTGGTGTTACCCACCGCATCGAGACCGACCATGATCTTGCGCGGTTCACCCTGGAATTCGCCCGCCATTTCTGCGATACCTGCGGCGTTGTCGGCGACGGGTCCGAAGGTGTCTTCGGAGACGATGACGCCAGTCGTTGCGAGCATTCCCATGCCGCAGAGCGCCACGAGATACAGCGACAATTGCACGTTGCCGCCGCCGAGCCACAGCGTGCCACCGAGCGAGATAGCAATGCAGATGATTGCGTACACCGACGACTCAAGACCAACGGCGGTGCCTGAGAGCACCACGGTCGCCGGGCCAGTTTCTGCCGATTCGGCGATTTCTTCGACTGGGCCGTACTCGGTGCCAGTGAAGTACTCGGTGAGACGGCTGAGCACCTGGGCCAAGATGAGGCCGATCAACACCGCGCCGAAGACGCGCCAGCCGATGCCCGAAATAGTGACCTCGGCTCCGTTGTGGCCGATGCTGCCTTTGGTCGGGTTGCCGACGTAGGCGAGTGCGAGGGCCAGCGTGCCGATCACGGTGATGACACCAGCTGTGAGGAAGCCGCGGTTGATCGGCTTGAGGGCATTCATCTCACCGTCCTTGGCACGAACGGCGAAGACTCCGGCAATTGATGCGACGACACCGATGGCGCGAGCTGCGAGCGGGAACACCAAGCCGAGCGCGGGGTTGAGGCCCACGGAGTTGAACGCGGCCACGCCGAGGATGATCGACGCGACGAGTGTGACTTCGTAACTTTCGAAGAGGTCGGCA
>Ga0255189_1000235_pt1 | contig 8339 bp, 12 predicted proteins | sample Miss_Cont_RepC_8_FD_183620 | JGI IMG/M metagenome (GOLD analysis project Ga0255189, IMG submission 183620) | Freshwater microbial communities from Mississippi River, Louisiana, United States - Miss_Cont_RepC_8h | ecosystem: Environmental > Aquatic > Freshwater > River | place: USA: Louisiana...
GGCAGTGGGCAACCAAGCAAGCGGCAAAGGCGGCAGGCTACAAGGAGGCAATGATTGTCCGAGGGATGCCTAAGACCAAGAGCCGTCCCTTTAACCCTGCCTCCAGAGACGAGATAGCCGAGCGGCTGATTGAGAAGTATAACTGGAAGCCCACCATCTTTACTGAGACCAACAAACCTAAAGTGGATGAAACCGTGCTGGCCTCGCTTCCCTATCCTGAAGCTCCCATCCTTAACGAGTATCTTCTATTGGAGAAGCGGTTGGCTCAGATAGCGGACGGCAGGGAGGGCTGGCTCAAGGCTGTGGGCGCGGATGGCCGGATGCACGGTAGGGTAATCACCAACGGCTGTGTGACTGGACGTTGCAGTCACCTCAAGCCCAACATGGGTCAGATACCTAATCACGGCTCCCCCTATGGCAAGGAGTGTCGGGAGTTGTTTGAGGCATCCCACGGCTATGAGTTGGTGGGCGCAGACGCAAGCGGCTTGGAGCTTCGGTGTCTGGCGCACTTCATGGCTAAGTATGACGGCGGAGCTTACGCCAAAGAACTCCTGACTGGCGATATTCATACGGCCAACCAGAAGGCTGCTGGACTGCCGACACGCAACAACGCCAAGACCTTTATCTATGCCTTCCTATACGGGGCTGGTGACGAGAAGATAGGCAAGGTCATCGGCAAGGGTGCTAAGGAAGGTGCGGAGATTAAGGCGACCTTTCTCCGCAAGACTCCGGCTCTGCGCTGTCTGCGGGATGCGGTCAAGGCTGCGGCCAAGGAACGGGGATACCTGTTTGGTTTGGATGGTCGCCGCCTCCCTATCCGCAGCGAACACGCTGCCTTGAATACCTTGTTACAGTCGGCAGGTGCGATTGCGGTGAAGCAGGCTACCATACTCCTGATGGATAGGATAAAGGCTGAGGGTCTGGACGCACACTTGGTCGCCCATGTGCATGACGAAGTGCAGCTTGAAGTCCGCAAAGGGTTGGGTGAAAGGGTGGGCAAGATGGCGGTGCAGGCGATTCAGGACGCAGGTAAGCATTTTAATTTCCGTTGTCCGCTTGATGGCGAGTATCGGGTTGGTGGCAACTGGAGCGAGACCCACTAAACCTACACCACTACCACACATGACTAAATACGATTATGCTTATCTGGCTGGATATACGGACGGTGAAGGTCATTTCGGCTTCACCAGAAGCTCACCCCGGTTTGAGGTGACAAACACTTGTCCGATTGTCTTGTTGAAACTAAAGACAAAGTTTGGGGGCGAAGTCCGGCTCAGCACAGCCTCATCCAAACTTAATCATCGCCACGCTTGGAGATATTCGGCGCACGTTGCAAGCATCCCTAAAATTCTTAAAAAAATTCTACCTTTTTTGGTTGAAAAGAAACCCCAAGCCCTGCTACTCTTGGAATACATGAGCATCGCCAAAAACGCAGGTAGCAGTGTCCGTAAGGCTGAAATCCAAGCCACCATAGCGCAGCTAAAGCGCATCTCCTATTTTCCTCCACAGCAACAACAACAACACTGATAACACATATATGAGCAATCCCACATTCCACACATTAGGCATAGATGGCGACATCATCGCCTACCGCGCTGCCGCAAGTCTTGAACGTCCTATTGATTGGGGAGACGACCTATGGACGCTACACTGCAATGCAAACGAGGTAATCGCCACAGTTGATGAAATCATTGATGGCTATAAAAAGAAGTTCAATGCTGAGCGGACTATTGTGGCGTTGACGGATTCCGGCAAGACCTTCCGCCACGACCTCAACCCCTCCTACAAAGCCAACCGAAAGAAGGTCAGAAAGCCTGTATGTCTCAAAGTTGTCAAAGACCGCCTGATTAAACAATATGGCGCAGTCATCTACCCTCAGTTGGAAGCGGACGATGTGTTGGGCATCAAAGCCACCTCAACTGATAAGTCGTTTTTATTGGTCAGTGTGGATAAAGACTTTAAGTCTATACCTTGCACTCTGTGGAATCCTGATACGGATGTGCTGACTACCATATCAAAAGGAACTGCTGACTATTACCACCTGTTACAGACCCTTACCGGGGACGCCACTGATGGATATGCTGGTTGTCCCAAGGTCGGTCAGGTCACTGCTCAGAAGCTCATTGGTGAGCCACGGGATATTGATGTAAAGGAGCTATGGCCGATAGTCTTGAACGCTTACAGCAAACACGGCTTTCAAAGCGACTATGTTGTATTGATGGCGCGGATGGCTCGGATTCTCCGACACACCGAATACAATCTCGAAACCAACAAAATCAAACTCTGGAATCCTCCCGTATATGAATAAAAAACCACTACTCTTGGGCTTTACTGGAAAGAAACAGGCCGGTAAAAACTACATTGCCAACAAGGTGTCTGACATCCTTACCAAGCAGGGCTACACCAGCGTCATTGAGATTGCGTTTGCTGACGCCCTTAAAAACGAGGTGTGCCATGCTGTGGGGATTACCCGTGAAACTCTGGAGACCAATAAAGAAGTGTTCCGTCCCCTGCTACAGTGGTGGGGGACAGAGTTCCGGCGCAATATGTTCAAAGAGACTTATTGGGTGGATAAGGTTAGAGAACGACTCAAGCAGGATAGCAAAAAGAATTGCGCCATCTTGATTACCGATGTGCGGTTTGAGAACGAGGCTAGACTGATTGAGGACTTTGGTGGGAAGCTCTGGCGGGTGGTCAACCCCGACGAGAGTCTAATCTCCAAAGCCAACATCTTTTCCATGTCCACCTACACCCATGCCAGCGAGACCGCAATAGATAATTACCCTGTCTCCCAGACGGTGTTGAACAGTCGCAGTGTCCCTGCCCAAACCTTACACGATAATCTTGAAAAGATGCTGGCCGATACCTTTAATTCCTCTACACCCCAATGAAACCACCAAAAGATATAGACTTCCCTAAAATATCGCCGGAACTTCTAAAGAAGCTGGAAGAAGTGTTCCCTCTGCGTAAAGCCTGCATAACCGCTTCAGAGCGGGAAGTGTGGGCAGAGGTGGGGCGGCAGGACGTTCTTGACTTTCTGCGCCACAAGCACAAACTTCAAACCGAACTATCACTAGGCCTTGACAACTGAGGACACTGGATTAGTGTCTTTAATTGTTTAGCCGACAACAATAACAACAAACTTTTATTATTATGTGTTTCAGCTCTAGCGTTCCTAAAGTGACTCCGCCTCCTCCGCCTCCGCCGCCGCCTGTCCAGATGACAAAGCGCATTGAATCGGCAACTAGAAGCGGTGGCACATCTTCTGGCTACAAGAAGCGTGGAACGTATGCCCTTAGAACCGACTTGATGGTTGGGACTGGCGGCAATAGCGGTGTTGGAGTCAACTTAGCTACCTAATATAACATACTTATGATTAACCTCGTTGCTCTCGGTCAAGTCGGTTCAACCATTGTTTCCGCTGGAGACACCAAAGAAGGGAACTATTGTGGGTTCATCTGCTTGGCGGATACAGTTCTCACAAATCTGAGGGGGTCAGTGGACGGCACGGACTACACTACCGTGACATTCCCTGCCGGACTCTATATCCCCATCCCGTTCAATTCCGTCACCATTAATACAGGCCGTATTCTGGCTATTAAAAATAGCAGCTATTAAGGCCAAACTTGGTTGGAGGTTTTATGCCTTATTTTTACCTAAATTTGGACTTAAAATCCATTGTTGATGCCGCAGCGTTGGAAGCCATTGCTGTCGAGCCTGCGAATTTAATGACTGAGGACGGCTTCCACCTCGCCACTGAAGATGGTAATTCCCACATAACTACTGAATAATGAACTCCTTAAAAACTCTGTCGGCGTTGTTTGTTTTGCTGTTTGTCGCTGTCGCCAACGCTGTCCCCAATGTTAAGATAAGCGAGCTGCCTACAGCCACCACCATCACCACCAACGACCTTACTGTTTTGGTGTCGAGTGGCAGCACCCGAAAGGCTTCGCTGGGTAGTGTGCTGGATACGCTACGACCTGTTGGCGCGTTTGTGGCGAATACAGACAGCACGGCGGTGGGCATCAGCGCAAACGGCAGCAGCAGCGGTGCGGCGTTGGGCAACAACGCAAACGGCAGCGGCTACGGCGCGGCGGTGGGTTACAACGCAAACGGCAGCGATATCGGTGCGGCGTTGGGCAACAACGCAAACGGCAGCGGCTACGGCGCGGCGGTGGGCAATAGCGCAGATGGCAGCGGCTCCGGCGCGGCGTTGGGCGATAGCGCAAAAGGCTACTACCTAGGCGCGGCGGTGGGAATGTCCGCAAATGGAACCAACTACGGCGTAGCGGTAGGCCGTGGCGCAGATGGACACGGGGTAGGCAACGTTGCTATCGGCGGGAATGACGCAGGCACCAACAACGCCAGAGTGCCGGAAGGATTCACCGACACGATTGAATTAGGTCGCGGCACGGCCACCACGGACGGCGGTTTGCACTTTCGCGGACGGCTCATAGTAGATTCAAACTACGTCCACTATGGGAACGGCAGCGGGCTGACGAATGTCTTTTTTATGCAGGAGGTTGGTTCTGTCGGAAACACAGGCACCAGCTCGCTCAGCACTCTTAGCTACGGCACCAACGAAGCGATTGCTACATGGCCTGCCTTTACAAGCACAAGTCCCGTGCTTACAGAGTGGTATCCCGTCACCAACACACTAAATTCAGTAATTACCGAGCCGCAGAAAATAAAACCACCGAATCCGATGTTTGAGGTTGTCAACGGATGCCAGCTAAAATACACAAACACAACCGTCAGATTTGTTAACTTTGCTGCCACATTGAACTTTAGACAGACAAACTCCACTTCGTCCTCCCGAGAGATTCGATTTCGGTTGGTTAAAATATCCAACCAAGGAACAGACCCCAGCTTTATTGAGTATCCTATTACCCGCTCCACAGTTAAAATAACAGCCAACAACAACACCGCAGCAAGCGTCTCCTTTAACTCGGTTGCGGCTGTAGCTCCGGGCGAACGGCTTATGTTTCAGGCGGCAATGGGAGCTATTAGTTCCGTGATTGTCCACGACTGCAACATTACCGCCACAACGGTTAATTAGCTTTTCGTCAAATAAGTCTCCTACCCATTATATATCTATATGGTTGACCTAGAAACGGAAGCCCCATACCACATGGAAGAATCCAATGAAGCGCAGTCTCTCTATACCAAACTGGAGACTGAGCGGTATATGTTTCTGGAACGGGCGCGTAGGTCAGCCGAGCTTACCATCCCAACCCTTGTTCCCCCTGAAGGGGCAGGTTCCCACACCAAATACTATACCCCGTTTCAAGGGGTCGGAGCTAGAGGTGTAAATAACCTAGCGTCAAAGCTGCTGTTGACCTTGTTTCCTCCCAATAGTCCATTTTTCCGTTTTGTTGTTGACCCCTATCTGCTTAAAAAGATGGGCATTGACGAGCAAAAGGAGCTTAAAACTGATATTGACAAGGCGTTGGCTGAGATGGAAAAGGCGGTTCAACGTGAGATTGAAACTTCTGCCATCCGAGTCACCGCTTTTGAAGCCCTGCGGCAGCTATTGGTGGCCGGTAATGCTCTGGTCTATACTCCTGATGATTCCGACTCCAACACCAAACTGTTTCGGATGGACAGCTACTGTGTCCGCCGTGACCCGTCCGGTAATGTGCTGGATATTGTCATCCGGGAGCGGATTGCTCCAGCCGCCCTGCCTAAACCCGTCACGGACTTCCTGAAACGGATGGAGAACAAGGCCTACACTGACGACAGTGTTTCTGGATACTTGGACTTATACACCAAGGTTGAGCGGTATCCGAAGTATTGGGAAGTCTATCAGGAAGTCTGCGGCCACAAGATTCCTGAATCTGAGGGCAAATATGAGCTGGATAAGCTCCCTTACCTTGCCCTGCGGTTTAATCGTGTAGATGGGGAGAACTACGGACGGGGCTATGTGGAGGAATACATTGGCGACCTTAAATCACTGGAGGCCTTGAGTCAGGCCATTGTCGAGGGGTCGGCAGCAGCAGCCCGAGTTTTGTTCATGGTCGCCCCTAACGGCACAACCCGCACCACCACGGTTGCGGAAGCCCCCAATGGGGCGGTAGTCACCGGCAATGCTGCGGATGTCTCCATGTTGCGGCTGGATAAATCTGGCGACTTCAGTGTGGCTCAAAACACCATGAACCGCATTGAGGAGCGGCTTGCCTACGCCTTTTTGTTGAACAGCGCAATCCAGCGCAACGCTGAACGAGTCACCGCACAGGAAATCCGGTTTATGGCTCAGGAGCTGGAGTCCAGCCTTGGCGGAACATACAGCGTATTGAGTCAGGAGTTCCAACTGCCGCTGGTCAATGTGTTGGTGGGACGGATGCACAAAGATAAACGCTTTCCCAAGCTGCCCAAGAACACCGTCAAGCCTGTCATTGTGGCTGGCATTGAAGCCCTTGGTCGCGGCAACGACCTCACCAAGCTCGACCTCTTTGTGGCTGGTATTGGTCAGAGCCTCGGTCAGCAGGCCGTCTCCACCTTCATTAACATCCAGAATTACCTTACCCGCCGTGCCACCGCACTTGGGATTGATGTTGATGGTTTGATTAGGGATGACGAAGCCATCGCCCAACAGCGTCAGCAGGAGCAGCGCATGGAAATGATGTCAAAGCTGGGCGCACCCGCCATCGGCGGCATCGCCTCCCTAGCCAAAGATAATCCAGAGATGCTCCGCAGAGGGGCAGAAGTTTTAGGCCAACAGGCACAAGCAATGCAACAGCAACCACAACAATAATACATAACATATATGAGCGTAAAATCAGTAGGGTTCTCAGGCAGTTCCGTTGACACTTCGGAAGAACAGGCAGCAGGTCATCAGCAGATGGAGATTAGCGAAAACATTGGAGGCACGCTGAGTGTTTCCCCTGCCACTCCTTCTGAGGATGATAATGATGGTGGTGATAATAAAGCCGAAACCGGCGAGAAGGCTGAGGAACAGCAGCGTCCTGAGTGGTTGCCGTCAAAATTCAAATCCCCGGAAGAACTAGCTAAAGCGTATGCGTCACTCGAAAAGAAACTCGGAAACAAGCCTGCCGACGACAACAAAGAAGCTAAAGCCGACGCCGACGCCGACGACGACAGCGAACAGCCACCCGTGGTGCTGGACGATACACAGAAAGATGTCGAAAAAGCCGTTGGTGGGGAAGCGCAGCTCACGAAATACTCCCAAGAGTATGCCGAAACCGGTGGGCTTTCGGAAGCCTCCTATAAAGAGCTGGAAGCTAGGGGGATTCCTAAAACGCTGGTGGACACCTATATTCGCGGCCAAGAAGCGATTGTTGAAGCTCAAGTCACGGCTATCTACAATCAGGTAGGTGGCAAAGAAGAGTATGTTAGGATGTTGGATTGGGCGGAAAACAACCTCTCTCAAGATGAGATTACCGCATTTAACAACATCATTGCGGGAGGTAATCAGTCCCAAACAAAACTAGCCGTCAATGGTCTGTTTTCCAGCTATTCCGGGTCGGCAAAGTCTCCCAAGCTCATCAATGATGGCTCGCCTGCCAGCGGTTCACGGCCTGCTGGAAACCCGTTCCGGTCAACCGCCGAAGTAGTGTCCGCCATGTCTGACCCTCGCTACGCCAAGGATGCCAGCTATCGGCGCGATGTTGAGCGGCGTCTTGAAATGTCCGATGTTCTGTAATAAATAAAACTTATGAATAAAGATATTGTCTTAGGTGTCATCCGTCACGTTCTGACCATCGTTTCCGGCCTTCTTGTTGCCAAAGGTATCACCGATTCCGGTGGCGCAGAAACGCTGGCCGGTTCGGTTGTAGGTATCATCGGCGTGGTATGGTCTATTTGGGATAAAAAAGCGGCCAAGTAATCCGCCATCCTTGTGATTTTTAGTTTATGTTGACTACTATCACAGCCATCGGAGCAGTAGCCGCCCTAATAACCGCCCTCCTCACCCGCTGGTGGAATCGGCAAGATGACCCAAAGATTAAACGGAGCAAGATGCGTGATGAAATCAACAAGGCCGTGGCAACTGGGGACAAAGCTGCTCTTAATCGGATTGTTGAGCGGATGCTCAACGACAAATAGCAGGCTGGTAGTCATCTCCAGCGATAAGGAAATCCTGTATGTTCCGGCAGGTCAGTCCTGTGTCCGGCCTAATACTCCAAGCTGGAGTGTTCCTGAAGCAAGGATGAAAGAGATTTTGGATGCGCTAGTAAAGTAGCTGCCCTAGCAAATCCGCTGAGAAAGGAATAAGTAGCAAGTCGTAAAGAAGCCGAAAGAGTGAGCCTGATGCGTCAGATAACTCATAGAACTTTCCCTGATTTGGCGACAAAAGATAAAGTTCCTTTCTTTTATACCTT
>Ga0255189_1000237_pt1 | contig 8328 bp, 7 predicted proteins | sample Miss_Cont_RepC_8_FD_183620 | JGI IMG/M metagenome (GOLD analysis project Ga0255189, IMG submission 183620) | Freshwater microbial communities from Mississippi River, Louisiana, United States - Miss_Cont_RepC_8h | ecosystem: Environmental > Aquatic > Freshwater > River | place: USA: Louisiana...
TATCGTCGTCACCGACATTGACGCGTTGAAGTCGGGCGATTTTGGCAAAGCATTCTCGACGGTTTTCACCGCGTATAAATCTTTGTTTGAAGGTTCGTTCTGGGGTTTGCGTTCAATTTCAAACACCATCACAGGCACGACGCCGTTGTTATTGAGCGGCCTTGCAGTTTCGGTGGCGTTTAAAGCTGGTTTATTCAACATTGGCGCAACTGGTCAGATGTTGGCAGGTGGCATGACCGCATTGTGGGTCGGATTTGTGATGTCTGGCCCAGGTTGGTTGCAGGTGCCACTTGCTGTGATTGCTGGCGCAATTGGTGGTGCCGTTTTTGGTGGTATCGCCGGTGTTTTGAAAGCGCGTACAGGCGCTCACGAAGTGATTACGACAATCATGCTCAACAGCATTGCAAGTTTCTTGGTTTTGTGGCTCTTGAAGACAACAACTTTTCAGCGTGAAGGTCGCCCTGACCCGATCTCGAAACTGATTGCAGACGAAGCTCATTTGCCAAGACTTTTCGGGTTTTTAGATGGTCGGTCTGACCTAGTTGCTCACGCTGGGTTTTTTGTCGCTCTATTAGCAACTTATGCCTATTGGTATTTGCTAAAGCGCACAACATTGGGTTTTGAATTGCGGGCAACTGGTCTAAATAGCGATGCCGCAAAATATGCCGGAATGAAATCAAAGAGTTTGATGGTTGTGGCGATGCTGTTGGCGGGCGGCTTTGCAGGCATGGCGGGGGCAACTGAAGTGCTCGGCACTTATGGCTATGCATCAACGAGTTTGGCGGGCAACATTGGTTTTGATGCAATCGCTGTCGCACTGCTCGGTCAGTCTTCACCGATTGGCACGCTCGTATCGGCGGTTTTGTTCGGCGCGTTGCAAGCGGGTGGGCGATCGATGCAGGCAAATACCGATGTGCCAGTTGACTTAATTATTGTTTTGCGCGCATTAATCGTGATGTTTGTTGCCGCACCACTTCTGGTTAAAGCGATGTTCAGGGTTAAGTCACAAGTTGCGAGCCAAGGTCAAACATTTAGGGGGTGGGGCGGGTGAGTGAAGCGTTGATGATTTCAGCAGAGCAAAAAAAGCGCGCTCGCAACGTCGGTTTTGGGTATTTGGGTTTGGCTGTAATCACGTTGGTGATTTTTTCGCGCCGACCAGGTGACGCGGGTTTCAGACTGACCGAGGGTGGCTTTTCGCTGACTCTGCCTGCACAGCAGTTTGCTTACATCTTCGGCATCGTATTTGTTGGCCTAGGTGCGGCGCAGTTATGGCGCGGGTTGGGCAAAGTTTCAAACATTATTTTGGCGCTTGCTACTGCAATGTTCGTGATGAGTTTCTTATCGTGGGCAACGTCGGGCGAGTCGTTCAGCCTTGTTGGCATGCTGCAAGACACTGTTTCGCGTAGCGTGCCGATAACACTGGGTGCTCTTGCGGGCATTTTGTGTGAACGTAGTGGAGTTATCAATATTGCAATTGAAGGCATGTTGTTAGCCGGTGCGTTTACGGGGGCGGTTGGTGCATCGCTGACAAACCTCTGGTTCGGCACGATCATCGCAATGCTTGTTGGGGTGTTTTTAGCGTGGATACTCGCAGTGTTCTCGATTAAATATCGAGTCGATCAAGTGATCGTTGGCTTTGCAATCAACTTTTTTGCGCTCGGCATCACTTCGTTTTTAAGTTTCAGAGTTCTGGTGCCGAACCCTGACTATAACTCGCTCGTGCCGGTTATGCCGATATCGGTGCCGCTCTTGTCGAAGATTCCGTTCATCGGTCAAATACTTTTTGTGCAAACAATTTTTGTTTATTTCTCTTTTGCTGCAGTCGCGCTTTTAACTTGGGCGATGTATCGCACGCGTTGGGGTCTGCGTACCCGAGCCGCAGGTGAGTATCCGAAAGCAGCCGGCACTCTCGGTGTCGACGTAATTAAATTGCGATATCGCAACTTGTTAATCGCAGGAGCAATCGCGGGCATCGGCGGAGCATGGTGGCCGATCGGCACGGTCGGTCGCTTCGATCAAAACATAACCGGCGGTCGCGGATTTATCGCACTCGCTGCCGTAATTTTCGGTCGTTGGCACCCGGTTGGCGCATTTAGCGGAGCGATCGTGTTCGCACTCGCCGAAGCGGTGCGGTTGAAGATCGGCAACTTTGACACGGGCATACCAAGTGAGTTCTTGTTGATGGCGCCATATTTAGTGACGCTCGTGGTTGTCGCTGGTTTCGTTGGTGCGAGTCGTGCACCGAAGGCCGCGGGCCAACCGTACGACGAGCAGTAAAACTATTTAGTGAATTATTTGCCCTTAGGGCGAAAACCGACGAGACCGTTTGTGAGTTCGAGACGTGGACCGTTTATTAGATCAATGCAATAAGGCACTGCGGGCATTACTGCGTCAAGACACTCGCTAATTGAGGATGGCTTGCCCGGCAAATTAATAATCAGCGCACCACCTCTAATGCCAGCGGTTTGTCGCGACAAGATTGCGGTTGGCACAACTTTGAGCGAAGTTGCACGCATCAGTTCACCAAAACCAGGCATCATCTTTTCGCAAACTTGTTCGGTTGCCTCTGGTGTGACATCGCGAACTGCAGGGCCGGTGCCACCGGTTGTCACGATTAGACAACACTGTTCGGTGTCGGCAAGTTCGCGCAACGCAGCGGCAACTAGTTCGACTTCGTCGGCAACTAGACGAGCAACGGGTTGCCAAGTGTTAGCGAGGTGTTTGGTGAAATAATCGTGAATCGCAGGCCCACCTAAATCTTTGTAAACGCCCGCGGAGGCGCGATCAGAAACGGTGACGATGCCGATCTTTGCTGGCGAAGTTTTGTCGGCGGTCACTAGTTAGTTACCAGAAAAGATTTTGTGGGTCGTTATATTTTTTGCCACGTGATAATTTGCGCACCATTGATTTGTAGATTTGGCGCCAGCCGAAGCGAAAGCCTGTGAGCGAGCGGGCTGTGAACGAAATTGACCGCAGTCTTTCAATTGATTCGCGCAAACTTCGCAGCATTGCAGTTTCGGTTGCGGTGAGGACTAGCGGTTCGGTGCTTGCAGGAAACGCGCGGGTGGCGAAACCGAAAGTCTGATAATCCATTTCGTAGACCGCTTGCAGTCGGTTGGCTGTGTGTTGGTCGCAAACCTGGTCGAGTTTGATGCCAAACCCTACATTGTGTCGTTCAAGCGAAAGTGATGTTCCGGCGCGTCGGTTGACTTCATCGACCAAACTTTGCATCTCGGCTGGCTGTTCGACTCGTGCGACCATGTTGTAATTGAACTTGTCGGGTTGCACGATGTGCGACTGAGGCAAAAAGTGATGGTCACTCATAAATTCATCGGTATGTTCTGAGATCATTTTGGCGAAATGCGCAAAACTTGCGGTGACGTTGATGCGACCGTCGACCATTTGGTCTTGACATAGTTCGTTGACGATGTCGGGCGTGCCTGGTGCTCGAGAGAAGATGCGGTTCTCCCAAGCCGAGTAAGCGCGAGCAAGTGGGTCACGAGTTGCGTAAACGCGCAACCACTCAGGCGAGTTCAAGATTTCATCGATTTCGGATGCGCTCATATCGATGAGTTTTGTCAAACCACTGATGCCGATGTCGTGGATTGTTTGCGAACGCGCGATGTGCGGTGCGATAAGTTGATCAAGTCGCGCTTGATTATAAGTGCCACTCGCTTTGGCTAGCAGTGTCTTGATGCTGCTGCAGGCAACTTTGGTAGTTGGGCAATACATAACTTTGAGTTTCGGTGCAACAAGCAAAAAGCCGGCGTATGGCTTTAACGGAAAATCTTTTTCGTCTACCATGGCGTCGAAATCGATCTCATTTGCCGGCTTTGGTCAACAGCTTCGTCATGATCATTGCGACCGATTGTTCAATGGTCTCGTTGTTCGCGCCAACTACGATTTCAGGTGATGTCGGTGGTTCGTAAATGCTGTCGACACCACTGAGGCCAGACATTTTGCCACTACGCACTTTGCTGTAAAGGCCTTTTGTATCGCGGCGCTCGCATTCTTCAATTGGCGTGGCGACGTGAACTTCGACAAACCTAAGTTGGTTGTCTTGATGAATTTTTCGGGCATGTTCGCGCGATGCGATGAATGGCGAGATTATTGGCACGATGGCGACGATGCCCGCATCAGCAAATAAGCATGCAACCTCGGCAACTCGACGAATATTTTCAGCTCGGTCATCGTCTGAATAGCCGAGTCCTGCGCTCAGTCCATGACGCAAGTTGTCGGCATCGAGAATGTAAGCAAGTCGACTTGTGTTCAGAAGTTCGCGAGCGAGTTCGTTGGCAATTGTCGATTTGCCAGAGCCAGACAGCCCGGTCAGCCAGACAGTTGCCCCAGAAAGGCCATGTTTGTTCCAACGTTGCGAGCGATTGACTAGTGGTTCGTGCCAGACAGGTTTAGTCATTGCATTTGCCCATGGTTGTCTATGAGTTTAGGCGCTGGAGGTTTATGAGCGAGGCGAGAGCAACATGCCTGCAGCCGCAGTTTGGCCGGTTGCTTCGTCAATAAGTATGAATGAACCAGTTGTGCGGTTCTGGTGATAATCGTCAAAAAACAATGGGCTTGTCGTATGCAAAGTAACTCGACCGATTTCGTTGAATTTCAAATCTTTAATGCCTGTCTCGCGATGCAAGTTTGAAATGTCTAAGCGATAGAGGACGTTTGAAACTTTGCCGCGAGCAAGTTTCGTGGTGTGTTTAAGTGAATATATCTTGTCGATTTGTAATGGCGATGCGTCGTCCATCCAACACAGCATCGCTTCGAGTTCTTGTGATGATCGCGGCCGGTTGTTTGGTCGACAAATCATGTCGCCTCGCGTGATTGACAAGTCGTCGGCAAGCAAAATTGTTACTGCTTGGCCGGGTTCGGCTTGTGTAAGTGCGCCATCAGGTGAATCAATACTGGTGATGGTGCTTGTCAAACCTGACGGCAGAACCATGATGTCATCACCTACACGCAAAACGCCGCCGGCGACACGGCCGGCATAGCCGCGATAGTCGGGGTTGTCTGCGCGTTGTGGGCGAATGACAAACTGCACCGGAAAGCGAGTGTCGATTCTGTTTTCATCGCTCGCTGTGTAGACGTTTTCAAGGTGGTGTAGAAGTGTTGGGCCCTCGAACCAAGGCATGTTGGCTGAACGACTGACGACATTGTCGCCAGCGAGTGCACTGATCGGCAAGAAAGTTACGTCGCGTAAGTCGAGACGCGAGGCGAAATTTTCGAACTCGTCACGTATTCGGTTGAAAACTTCGCTGTCGTAGTCAACGAGGTCCATTTTGTTGACACAGATAACAAGGTGCGGCACACCAAGTAGCGAAACAAGCAAACTATGGCGCCGTGTTTGTTCGACAACGCCAGTGCGGGCATCGACGAGCACGATTGCCAGATCGGCATTTGATGCGCCCGTGATCATATTGCGGGTGTATTGAATATGGCCGGGGCAGTCAGCGATTATGAAACTGCGTTTTGGTGTAGCGAAGTATCGGTAGGCGACGTCAATTGTGATGCCCTGCTCGCGTTCGGCACGTAGACCATCGGTCAACAACGACAAATCGACATAGTCGTCGCCTCGGCGTTTGCTAACGGCTTCAATGTGCTCGAGTTGATCTTCGAAAATGCTTTTCGAGTCGTAAAGTAGGCGACCGATCAAAGTTGACTTGCCGTCGTCGACTGAGCCAACAGTTGCGAAATGAAGGCGTTGCATCAGAAGTAGCCCAACTTCTTGCGGTCTTCCATGCCGGCATCAGAAATGCGATCATCGGCACGAGTGGCGCCACGTTCTGTAATTCGCGCGACCGACGTTTCGGCGATGACTTGTTCAATGGTCGTTGCCGATGACTCGATGGCGGCCGTGCATGTGGCGTCGCCAACAGTGCGAAAGCGAACGAGTTCTTCGCTCACAGTTTCGCCGTCTTCGGGTTTCAAGAACGGTGATACAGCCATCCACATGTTGTCTCGGCGAAAAACTTGGCGGCGGTGCGCGTAATAGATGCTGGGCAGTTCGATGTTGTAGTCGCTGATGAATTGCCAGATGTCTAGTTCGGTCCAGTTTGAAATTGGGAAAATTCTGAAGTGTTCACCCGGCTTGTGACGGCCGTTGTAGATTCCCCAAAGTTCTGGTCGCTGAGTTTTTGGGTCCCACTGACCGAATGCGTCGCGATGCGAATAGACGCGCTCTTTTGCGCGGGCACGCTCTTCGTCGCGCCGCGCGCCGCCAAACACGGCATCAAATTTGTGCTCTTTGATTGAGTCGAGAAGGGTGACGGTCTGTAGCGGATTGCGACTCGCACGTGGTCCGGTTGCGTCTTGAATTCGACCCGCATCAATCGAGGCTTGCACTGAACCAATAATTAGTTGCACGTCCAAGTCGCGCACGGCGCGGTCACGAAACTCAATGACCTCAGAAAAGTTGTGACCCGTGTCGATGTGCATCACCGGAAAAGGCACACGAGCCGGGCTGAATGCGCGCACAGCAAGGTGCAACATGACAACTGAATCTTTGCCACCCGAGAACAACATCACTGGGCGTTCGAATTCGGCGGCGACTTCGCGAATGATCGTGACCGATTCGTCAATCAGGCTGCGCAATGCTGATTTCACCTTATTAAGACTAGGGCTTTGGCGACAGCCGAAATAGTCACGTAATTGCATTAGTCACAGCGCAGATGCCTGTTAAAGCGACTCGGTAAACGACTAGGGCAATTAGTGTGGCGAGAGAGGAAATTCGTGTCACGACTTACAAAGACAAGTTCAAATCAAGAAATCTTGGCGGTGCTCAACGAGACGGCTGATGCCGTTGGCCAAGTTCTAAGCGCGAACAAAGATTGGTCGTTGTCAGGTTTGCGTGACACACAATATGCAATTGACTTGCGAGCCGACGCCGCTGCGCTCGAAGTGTTGACGAGTGCTGGTGTTGCAGTTTTATCTGAAGAAAGTGAATTCACTGGCGTGTTCGCTGATGATGGTCTTTGCGTCGTGATGGATCCTCTTGATGGGTCGACAAATGCCAGTCGCGGTGTGCAATGGTTTGCCACCGCGTTGTGTGCAATTGACAAAGACGGTATGCGCGCTGGTTTGGTTGTTAATCAAGCGAACGGTCACGATCGCTATTGGGCGACTGCTGGCGGCGGTGCGTTTCACAATGCGGTTGCGATGCGACCGAGCGGCTGTGTTGAATTGCGCGAGGCGGTTGTTGGTATCTCGGGCATTCCAAAACAGCGACCAAAGTGGGGACAGTTTCGTGCGCTCGGTGCAGCTGCGCTTGATATTTGTTTGGTCGCTGACGGTGTGATCGATGCGTGGATTGATTTCAACACGCACGGTGTGTGGGATTATTTAGCGAGCGCGCTAATTTGCCAAGAGGCGGGTGCGCTTATCGTCGAGCATCAAGATCGCAGTTTGGTTGTGCATGAACACGGCCAACGTCGCACGCCGATTGCTGCTGCCACTTCTGAGTTGCTCGCGAGTGTTCGCCAAGTTCGCGCACAACACAACTAAGCGCCGACGCAAGGTAGAATTTTGCGATGGAACGCAAGTCGTATAGTCCGACAGTGTTTTTAGAGCGGTTTGTTGCACTCGAAGTGCGCGCCGCGGGGCTAATTTTCGGGGCCGCTGTTTTAGGCGTCCTACTTGCAACATTCGGTGACTTTTACGTTCACAACAGTTTCACTGAGTTGATCAGCGAAATCGCAATTGGCGGTTTCTTTTTGCTTGTAGGTCTCGAATTGCGGCGCGAATTTGCCAGCGGCACGTTGTCGGGTTCGACACTTAAGGTCGCTCTAGCGGCAACTTTGGGCGGCATGGCTGTGCCAGCGTTTATTTTTGTCTCGTTCGCACCTGAAGCCGCGCGTAACGGGTGGGTAGCAGTTGTCGCGACCGATATCGCCTTGGCATCTGCGGTTACCGCGCTCGGCGGTTTTCGCCGTGAGTTACGCGCTCTGTTGTTAACCGTGGCGGTGCTCGACGATCTAGGCGGCGTATTGGCTCTAGCGACCACTGGTAAGAGCCCAAAACTTTTGTTCATTGCTGCAGTTGTAGTGGTCGTCACATTTTTTGCTTGGTCGATTCGTAAATTTAACTTTGGTGTGTTCTACACGTTGGGCACGACAGCACTTGTTGTGTGGCTGATGCTTCAAGCGGGAATGCACCCATCGCTCGGTGCTTTCGCAGTTGGTTTCGTCGTGCCACATTTCGACCCAGATAATCACTCAGTGGCCGAACGCACTGAAGAAGCGATCCACCCATATGTGGCGGCAATTTTCTTGCCGGCATTTGTGTTTTTGCATACATTGATACCGGTGCGCATACCTGATGGTG
>Ga0255189_1000239_pt1 | contig 8276 bp, 5 predicted proteins | sample Miss_Cont_RepC_8_FD_183620 | JGI IMG/M metagenome (GOLD analysis project Ga0255189, IMG submission 183620) | Freshwater microbial communities from Mississippi River, Louisiana, United States - Miss_Cont_RepC_8h | ecosystem: Environmental > Aquatic > Freshwater > River | place: USA: Louisiana...
GATTATAGAAGCAACGTCTACTGTAGGAATTCCTTGAGAATAGGGTTGAGCTAATAGTTCGATATTGCCTTCACCTGTAAAAGATAATCTGGCATTGATATCATGAGTACCTGAGTAATTCCAATCATTCTGAGGATTGTTTAATCTTCTCTTTCTCCAAAAGACGCCTACTTGAGAATTCCCTTCTTTACCACCAAATTCAAATTCTGAATTACCAATAATGCTAGAAATTGGATTGATTGAAACTTGAGTTGGATTATTGCCAAATTTATTGCTCAAGTTATTCAGAAGTATGCTATTTATTGTCGGATTATTTTTTAAAGCTAATTTCGCATAATATTGAGCTGTTTTTGATGCATCTTGAATATCAACGAACGAGAATCCATCCGGTGCGTATTTCCCTTCAGTAGGAACAAATACGTAACCTGCAGAGGACAATTGCGAATTTGCTATAATAGAAATTCTCTCTGGAGAATCATAAGAGATGATACTGTATCTCTTTTTTGAAGAGACAGTAGTGATCACCGTGGGATTTGCTCTGCTTGCTAAAGAATTTCCTGAAAATGTTACAAGTTGAAGCTCATTGAAGAGTGCACAATTAATCAATTCATAATTAATTTCAATCAACAGTCTATATGGATCATCTATCGTAGGAATTTTACAATAAAATATTTCTACTCTAGACGAATCAAAAGTCGCAGCTGGATCGTATGAATTGGTAGGCCATGGAGATTCAATGGGAACAATAGCTCCCTGTTGAGTAGTTCTAGTACTTACAGTCTGCAGACCAGTTTGCCCTCTAGAAGGCATATTAGTGACTGCCCCTCCTCTCCTCTGTGCCATCAGTAGTCTCCATTATGAAAAATTAGAGATAATGTTCGAGTAAATTTTGATACTGTCATATCAGTGCCTTCTACATTTTTTTTGAAAAAATTTCCACAGTGATATATTTTAGCATTAGACTGACCATCTTCGTCAAAGAATTCTTCTACTTCTGCGATGAATAGTTTTTGTACGAAACCGTTTTTCTTCATGAAGATCTGCCCTAATATATCATATTTTTTACCTTCTTCTCCAAAGTCAATTCTATCAAAACTTGTAGAAACTTCGGATATTTCTTCAAATATTTCGGCTTCCGATTCGTAAGACTCTGGACCTAAGCCTGGTCCCATCTGAATCTCTTCACCTTGGAAATATACTACAGGAGGCATTTTTTTAGTTACTAAACTTCTTCCAAAACGGTGGTCTAGAGAAATAGGGGGAATTTGTTCTATAGTATTTGCAGAAGTCTTGGGATCAATAAATTTTAAGCTTCCATTTTCTTCTAATGAGAGAGGTTTAGTCAAATTCTGATCTTTGAGAATTTTAAGACTTTCAAATCTATCTTTAGAAGTATTTAAACTATAGTCTTTCAAATCAAAATTATTTAAAGGGATATAACCAGAAGAATAACCGTCACTGCTGACTTGAAATTCTTCTAGTACGCCGTCTTTCATTCGAATATTTGGAGCTAATTGGGAAGTGAGAACAAAATCTCCATTATTGTCTATCTCTGGGATGATTATATCAGTCTCCGCTGAGAAAGCTTCGAAACTTATGACAGATGATCCTTCAATATCAATCGTTGTACCGTCTATAGTTTTGTAATCAGTAGATCTATCGGAAAATGACACAAATTCGACTATAAAACCACCTTTGGCCATTTCTCTTCGACCATATTCCGTGATTACAACATCTAGTACTCTCTCTTTTTTATCAATAATACCGCTCATATAACTCCGAATATTTCAACAGTCTAATTATACCGTATAAAATTTATTCAGAATATTTTGCTCTTCTCTGTTGTGCTATCCCTATGGGTTTTTCTCCCACCTTATCTCTTGTCTTGAATCTTCCCTTTTGGTTTTGATTTTTCTCTATGAGTTTTTCAATATTGGGATCTATTTTTTTTTTGACTCTTCGTCTTTAATATCTGAATCATTTTCGATAATCTCTACTTCTGATTCTTCGATAACAGTGACTTTCTGATCGTTTTTAGTCTCTTTTAATTCTAATTCAATATCTTTTTGAATCTCTAAGAGAATATCTAGTTTCACATCAAATGACTTGATATCATTCTCTAGTTTATTATGAAAATCAATTGCTAGATTAGCTGCATTTTGCAGAGTATTTACTAAAATTGAAATTCTCTCATCTACAGACTGTGTTTTTTGTGAAGCGGAATATCCTGCACTTACAATCTGCTGAATTTTATTTGAAATTTCAAACGATGCTTTGACAGCATCATTTTTATCGGATTTTTCTTGTTGGATTTTTTTAATTTTTTTATCTACGGATTTCATATTGGGGTCTCGCTTTTAGATATAAGATAAAGAAGGGTGATCCAGTTTCCTAGATCACCCCCTAATTATACCGTATCTATATCAGTAAAGATAAATATTATCCTACTTCTACAAGAACTACGTCACCAGCTTCCAAAGCAAATTGGATTTTTGGATCTACAGTTTCACTGCTGTAGTTGATAGAGTAGTCAGATCCTGGAACCAATCTTTGACCGTTCACATAGATTCTTACGTTTCTTACAGCTTCTTCTTCAGAATAAGTTGCAACATCGATTGCAGCTGGAGAATAAGGAGAAGTAGCAGCGCTATCTGTATATTTTACAGAAGAACCAGTTACAGTTGCAGTAGAAAGAGCAGCATCAGCAGCCAAAGTATCATTGATATACAATACATAATCAGCAGCATCAGGAGTTCCACCAGCAGCAGCAAGAGTGATAGCTTTCAATAAAGAAACTTCACCAAATGCATTTTCGAAATCTGTCCAATCTTGAGAAGCAGCAGCTAATTTGATACCATCAGTATATCCAGCCAAAGAAGCAGGACCTTTATAAGCATCATCAAATCTGATGAAGTCTACAGAAGCACTCAATTCCAAAGAAGCAGCAGCCAAATCCATAGCTCCTACTGCAATTATATGACCAGCACCACTGAAATCTACATCAAATGTAGCAGCATCCAACATCCAAGCCCCTGTCAAGTTTTCAATCAAGTCTTTACCATCGATTTTTACATCGCCAGTTTGAGCTTTCAATTCTACATCTGAAGAAGCAGACAACATTACTTTAGCTGTGTGAGATTTCAATGTAGCATCCAAGTTACCACTTAATATAAGTTCACCCATGTTAGATTGAACTCTAGTTTCTCCAGAACCAATTACTTGCATTGTTCCTGCAAAAGATTGGATCATTGCATTTTGTTGAGATTGAACTTGCAACATACCACTTGCAGCTGTCATATTGATATCAGAAGCTGCACTTACTTTGTAATTTCTACCAACAGAAGCAGTCATATCAAGAGAAGCAGAGTTATGCAAACTTCCAGTTACTTTGAATTCGCTATCTGCACCAGCAACGATAGAAGCAGCACCGTGAGAATCTACATTCAAAGAATCACCTTCAATCCACATTTCACCAGAAGCACTCATGTTCAATTGACCGGTTACTTTGAATTCACTGTTAGCGCCTGCAACGATAGAAGCAGCTCCACTGAAATCTGCGTCTAAAGAAGCGCCGTTCATATCTACTGCTGAATTTGCAGACAATACCAAGTTAGCAGCTTCAGATTCAATAGTTACATCACCAGCAGAAGCTTTAAAATGAGAAGCAGCATCAGCATCGATAGAAACTGCACCAGTATAATCACCGGTGAAAGAAGCACCAGATTCAGATACAGCACCAGTAGCAGTGATAGTGATATCAGCAGCATCAACAGTTGTGTTGCCAGAAGACAACAATGCCAAAGATCCACCCAAGTTTTTGATAGTAGCACTAGCAGCTTGTCCTTCGCTGAATTCAGCGATTTGACCTTTAAGAGATGAAGCGTAGATACCTTCATTAGCAATAGCGTCAGCACCAAATCTGTCTTGGAAAGTCTTTTGCAATTGATTCAAAAGGCCTTTAAGATCTTCTGCTTCACTTGTATTATAGTTTGCAGGAATTGCAGCTTTGCCAAATTTTCCAATTTCGTCTTGAACTTGTTCAAGTCTAATTTTTGTAATAGCCATATATATTCTCCGAATTTTAGAATATTGTTGTTAGAATAAAAGGAAATCTTAAAAATAGATTTCCGTTATTTTTGTCTTGCTCTAACTGTCTCTTGAACTAAAACTCGCAATATGCAATGTATAAATATGCAGTAGGATGCGATTCCCTTAAGAAATAATTAATTTCTATATAAAATTTTCTTCAAGTTTCTTACGTGATTATCATATACTGCAAAATCAGACCCTGTAAATTCTATAGCGAGTCTGACTGCGTCACCATTTAAGTCTTCAAATTCGAATAAAAATTGTCCGCTTTGAGATCTTTTGGCATCAGATAATTTGAGGCCTTTCATCATCAGATAAGCTGCAATGGACAAATCGCTTGTTTTGTATGTCATAATTTCTCTTCCCATTTATAAATAATTATTACCTAACTCTAGATGTGTCCCACTTGTATCACAATCATATAACTCTAACTTAACTATAGACTAATTATAGAGATATTCAGCAATTTATCTACAAATGATAGCAGAAATTATTGATCCAGACTCAACAAATTCCCCATTTATAAATTTAATATCATTATTTTGTAAAGAGTTATCTGTATCTGATAATTCAAAGTGAATTCCCTTTATTTTTAATATCCCATTAATGAATAAATCGATTCTATCATCGGAATAATTAACGGTAGAAAAGTCTACGTTAGAAGAAAATGAATAGACTTCAGAAGAATTATAATCAATAGCCGTTAATTCATGATATTTTTTTCTTTCTACAATCCCAGTGTTTGATATCAAAAATTCTCTAGGATTGATGGTAGAAATTGATATTCCTTCTCCTGGAGTAATTACTCTAGAGTTTTCTAAATTTCCGTCTTCTTGCCAAGTGAGAAAAGAAGAATTAGAAAAATGGCCTAATTTTGTATACATCGCTGTTACTAAATCATTTATTTCAAGATCTTGTAGAATGTATATGATTAAATCCGATCCATTTATCTCAACATAATAATCAGCTAAGTCTATTAAAACTTCATCTTCGGTACCTTCCTTCAGAAGCTGACCATTCAAATATATCGAAATATTGTAATCTCCAGGTTCAGATATAGTCGGGATCAAATTTATAAAAGTTATAGGGCTTAGAGAAGAAGTGAATTCTGTAATCGTAATGTCTCTTCTCTCTAAAACATCGATATCAGTTTCTCGAGGAAGCCCAATTGCATTAATTGTAAATTCACCATCAACAGTTGTATCGATAGAAATTCCATCTCCAGCAAGAACGGTTCTAGAATTTTGTGCATTGGGTTCATCTGCCCAAGTTAATATTTTTGCAGAAGCTAAAGCACTTTCATCACTATCAAACCACTGTACGGTAATTAAATCGTTGATATCTAGAGTTGATGAGAATTTTAAATAAGTAAGAGGCCCTAAAGTCTCTATCGTATAATCTCCATTTCCTCCTTCAATTTCGACTAATGACTCATATCTCAACAATTGACCATTAAGATATACGGATATTTTTGAAGGATCAAAATTTGGATTAGAAGATAAGTCTAAACCTTGAATGTATATACTGGAATATGCAGGTGTTTCAGAAGACACTATATAGTCTATTCTATTAATTGTCCCTAGATTTCCAGAAGAAGAATTAGAATTAACAAAATTGCTAATATCGCTAAGTGTGACCTGTTTTACAATATTATCCGAAATATCATTGATTAGAAGGGTGTCTAGAGATTCTAGCAATAAACTTGCGTCTGTCATAGCGGAAAGAACTAAATTTCCTACCCCTTCATAATTTACTGCTATCTCTTGTGTATTTGGGATGGCTGTACTATTTATTACGATTCCTGAACCTGATATGTAGTTAGAAGAACCTCCAGAGTTGGGCAATATATCAATAAGATCTTGAATTGAAAACTCTTTAACTAGATTAGAAGAATCTTGTCTTACTAAGAATGTATCTTCTGCATAAATAAACTCTCCTGTAGAAGGATATGCATTACTTACGATATTATTAGAGCCAGAATACTGAATATTCACTTTCGCTATTTGATCAGTAATCTCTACTGAAGTTCCAGATCCACTTACGATATCTAGAATTCCTTCTTGCCCAGAGAAAACCAAAGTATTCCCATCTTGTACGATAGAAATTCCATTTTCTGCTCTTAAATCCAACTCCAAATTAATTACACTAGACTCTCCGATAAGAAATACTGAATCTCCAAGCAATCCTGGTGAAGTTATAACTTCAATCGTGTTATTGCCTGATGCTACTTGCCCAATATTCGATCCGAAATCTACAGTGATAGTCTCTGATGATTGACCATCCGATAATAAGCCTTCCCCAAATATATACTCAGGAATTTCTACAATACCATTTGTATTCGTAATTATCAATTGGCCATTTGAGCCAGTAGTAATACTGATTGCAGTTCCAGCTTCTAAATTCACTTGAAGATCATTATCGGAAGCATACAAGCCAACACCAGCGATATCTTCTGAGTTAACATTCAGTACAATAGTGGGATTAAGATCTCCTAAGAAAAAATTGCCTCCACCTTCTAACCCATCACCAGCGTCTATCGTTACAAGAGAATTACCTGATGCTACTTGTCCAGAATTATTTCCAAAATCAACTGATATTGTCCCATTGTTCTCTTGAAGTCCGATACCAACAATTAAAGAATAGTCTAAATCCAATTTTCCTGTGATCTCATTTTCTACTAACCCTAATCCAGCGAAAGATCCAATATTGACTGCTAATTTCCCATTAACAAATTCTAAATGTCCATTTGCATCTAGGCTTACAGCCACAATATAGTTGCCGTTTGGTCCAGTATCAATATGTTCTAGACCGTCCCCCATCACTATTTGTCTCTCATGAGAAAGAGTAGGATTATTAGTTATAGTCAAATATGATGCGTCGGTTGGTGCTCCGGAAGCACTTACATCTACAAGACTAATGAGGTCTTCAACAGTTGTTTTCTTATATCCTGTGCCATCCCAAATGAGAATTTCGTCGGAATTAGCTAGCTGTATAGCTGATTGCTGTCCAGGAAGATCAAATCCTACTCCCAAAGAAGACACGGTAATTGGAGTATTGGCTAAAGGTTTAACACTAAAAGAGACATTAGTGCTTCCATTAAAAGAAGTAGAATTAAGTCCAGAGCCAGCAGTCAATGTACCAGGAGTTCTTAAGACTCTCAATTCATTCGAACCATTGATGCCAATTGTAATATCATCTTTCAAAACATCCAAGAGCGAATTCTGATACGATATAGCGTCACCAGCAATTATATCTATAGGTGTTGCACCTCCACCTTCCCCTGTCGAAGATATTATGATTGATCCGTTAGATTGAGTAAGAAGAGTAATTCCAGAACCAGCAACAAGATAATCTGAACCATCTATTAATTTTGTTAGAGATCCAGAAAATCCCAGCTCTGCATATATCACTCCTGATCCCGTGATATTTCCTGTTACTAGTAAATCTGTGATAAACTGTTCGTCTAAGAGGCCTACCTGAAATCCATTTGGTGCTACGATAGTGTCAATATATTCTGTTGCGCTCTGACGAAATACGAGAATATCTGATTTTTTAATATCATCTACTGTCCACGCATTAATATTATTATTAGGCGCAGCTAAAGTTATCTTCGTATCATCAGATTTATCATAAGTGGGCATCTCTTCTCCAGAAGCTATTATGGCTTAATTATTCTGGATTGAATATTCCCAGGCAAAAGAGCTGCTTTCTTTTTGATACTTCCAACAACATCAACTCTTAAATTATCTTTTCTTACTAATGGATTTGAATTTTGAGCCACTGGATTTGTTCCGTCTCCTCCGGACTCTTCATAACCTGATCTCCAGGGAGCTAGCATTGGTGGATAATTGATATCTGCAGAATCATCAATCCACGGATATGTAACTCTACAATAAACGTCTTGATTCAATCTACCAGGTGTATTTACTCTAGAAGAAGTGCTCATCGTGATATCAGTATTTGTTCTAGACTTTGAAGTTACTCGAACTGGAGCTCCGATATCTAAATCAGAAAGCTCTGAAGTATATGAAGAATCTAAATAACCCTGCAGTAAATCTCTTGGTTGCCCAAAAGAAGTAGAGGAAAACTTTAGAGAAGGTGAAGACGGTCTATTATTTATTAAGCCATATCTAAAACCTCGTATAGGAGAATACTGATATGTCAGAGCAATATCAATTGGACCAGTA